>Ga0155037_117_pt1 | contig 189942 bp, 209 predicted proteins | sample RifCSPhighO2_01_FD_106005 | JGI IMG/M metagenome (GOLD analysis project Ga0155037, IMG submission 106005) | Candidatus Yonathbacteria bacterium RIFCSPHIGHO2_01_FULL_44_41
TCTGTTGTTTTGTATCCATATTCATATGGAAATACGGTAACCCATTTGTGGCCTATCCGGGGGAATTACGGTAACAGTTTTAATGGCATATAACGCGTTGTTGCTTTTTTTACCATAGTATGATAAACTTGTTTTAGGTTCAGCGAAGCATTGCTTCTGCTGATTTTTTGTTCCAATTCAGGCCAGTTCAAATAAAGGGGAAAAATATGCCAAACAAGACGTCACCGAAACCATCGTTTCATGCGCGCAAAGAAGTTCACGAAGAAGAACAATCTGCGAATAAGCGGCCGCAATATGAAAGGCCGACACGAAGCCCGGAAGTACAGGCGGAAATCGAGCGATTTTACGAAACAGGTTGCGGGGGGCAAGACAAATCTCGTCCCTGCCACCTCATCTAAGAAGGGTGTCCACTCCAACTAAAAGCCCGGCATTCACCGGGCTTTTTTACTGCGTGTTTTTTTATTCGTTTTTTGGAGGATTTTCTTTTCGAAGACGGGGCGCCTGCTTGCGTGCAGGGCGGCGCGGGTTTCCTCCGCCAATGTTTCCTCCACGGGAGCCGAGGAGATACTTGCGTTGGTCGTCGCACATGTCGATAAAATCGTCACATACTTCACGGAGTTTGCCCGAAGCAGAACGCCCAAAGGTGATGACCTCGACTTGTGTGCCCATAAACTTTAAATATTCAACGAGAGGGACAAAGTCGCCGTCGCCAGATGCGAGCACTACTGCGTCAACTTTGGATCCGAGGCGGATTGCGTCGACAGCGAGTCCAACGTCCCAGTCGGCTTTTTTTGCACCGCCAAAAAAGATTTGGAGGTCTTTCGTCTTTGTTTCAATACCAAGACTGTTTAGGGCCTCAAAGAAACTTTTTTCCTCTTCGCCTTCAGTGGTGATAACATACGCAATCGCGCGTACGAGATGTCTGCCTGCGACGGCTTCCTTGAGTACCGCGCCGAAATTTACTTTTGCGCCATAGAGGTTGCGAGCACTGTGATAAAGGTTTTGTGCGTCGATGAACATTGCAACGCGCTGTTCTTTTTGTTTGATGATTGCCATATATGAAAATGTGCGCGCGTAATTGCGCGCGAAACTTGTTTATTAAAATGATTACATGGAACGTTCTTTCATTATCGCATGAAGCATGAAAAATCAGAAACCCCACTAAGTGGGGTTTCTTGGAGACTATTTCAAACCGATTTTTTTGACGAGAGTCTCGTAGCGATCTTTGCTCTTGCGCTTGAGGTAGTTTAAGTGCGTGCGACGATCTGCGACCATCTGGAGGAGACCACGGCGGGAATGGTTATCCTTGTGGTTTTTCTTCAGGTGGATGGCGAGTTCGTCGATACTCTTTGAAAGAATAGCAACCTGAGCTTCTGGTGAGCCAGTGTCGGTCGCATGAATCTGCGCTTTCTTGATAATATTTTGCTTCGTCTTTGTCGTAATCATTATCGATACTTTAGCATATCTTGACGAGAAATGCAATACCCTGGGCCTTTGGTATAAAATAGGCCAATATTAGGAAGTTTTTGCGAAACGATGGACGACTTTATGAATCCTCCCTTCTGCAAAGATCCCAGCCATCATCCCAAGAAAACTTAACCCAAGCCCAACTAGGGTCGCCGGAACAAGGGGGTCTACAACATATAGTTCGGTGAACTGCCAACCGAGTGCGCCACAAACGATAGCAAGAAGCGCGCCTAAACTGTTCGCTTTGTGCCAATACAGACCAAACACAAGTGGAACAAATGCCGAAACAAGGGTTATTGAGTATGCCCCACTCACGAGTTCGTAAATACTCCCTTGTGTTGATGCAAGAACCAGTGCGCCCAATGCAACAATAATAATTGCAAAGCGGATTATTGCAAGACGAGTTTTGTCAGTGATGTTGTTAAAGAATGGCTTAATGACATTCTCCCCAAGAAGAGATGCCGGCGCAAGGAGTGCCCCTGATGCAGTACTCATGATGGCAGAGAGGAGTGCGCCAAAGAAAAACACTTGTGTAATAACGCTCGTGTTGTCCAAAATGAGTGTAGGGAGAAGTTGTTGTGGGTCGTTGATAACGAGTTCGGGATATTTGATACGTGCAATGAGTCCGAGTGTAAGGGGGATGAGAGCAATAGTAAAGTACATTATTCCAGCTGATATTGAGGCCCATTTTGCGATGGTGGCAGACTTAGCGGACATCACACGTTGATACACGTCTTGTTGTGGTATAGAACCGAGACCAATAGTCATCCATGTTGCGACCCATGCGAGCCAGTCTTTTGTTGTTGCGTCTGCTGGCGTAATGCGGAAAAAGTCAGAAGGCGTGCTTGCGATGACTGCGGAGATTCCACCAAATTTCGAGAGTACTTCAATAAGAATAACAACAAGTCCGATTACAATAACACTCATTTGCACAGTGTCGGTAATAGATACAGACCACATACCGCCGATGTACGTGTAAATAACAATAATAACTGCCGCAAGGATCATTCCCATGATTGTAGGAATACCAAGAAGCATATTGAGTATAATTCCCAACGCGACAAATTGTGCGGCAACCCAGCCAAAATAGGTGAGTATTATGGCCAGAGAAAGCAGTGTCGCAACGATTTTATTATACCTTTCGTGGAAATAGTCACCGATGGTAAGATTGTGACGCGCGTAAAGTTTTTTTGCAAAAAATAAACCGATGAGAATGAGACAGAGGCCTGCGCCGAACGGATCTTCAATGACTGACATAAAACCACCCTCTGCCATGCGCGATCCAGCTCCCAAAAAAGTCTCCGAACCAAACCACGTTGCAAACACCGTCGCCATTGCCATAGAAAACGGCAAATGGCGGCCAGCGAGGACGTAGTCTTGAGAAGACTTGACCCTGCGTGATGCGTAGATACCTATGGGTATCATCATCAACATGTAAATGAGTACGAATGTAGCAATCATATAAATGAATTGCGCGAGCCTAATAGAGACTCGCGCGATAAGTTACAAAAATGATTCGTCATCATCGCTCGCGACGATCTCCACCCCCCCTTCGTTCATAAGCTCGCGCGAAAATTGATCACGAGGCTTAGTAGTGGGGACAAGGTCCTCGTCTTTGCCTAAAATTGAAATCCCTTGGCTCTCAAGCATGATATGAGAAGCACTCTCTGGTTCTTCTTGGTATTTATTGCCAGAGTTTGCAGGTTCTTCGCCAAGGTCGCGTGATTCGGTGATAATAATATAATCGTTTGGTGAGACCATACAGAAAGTCTAGCTCATTAAAGAAAAATTGACAACGGGGTGCACAATGCGTATTTGTACTTCACTCTCTCATTTGAGTATAATAAACACATGTCGCACAATATTTCATCAACTCCGCTCGGCGTATTTGCACGGCAGTATTTGGAATATCTAGAAATCGAGCGGGGGCGAAGTTTAAAAACTATTGAAAACTATGAGCGGTACCTCACTCGGTTCTTGGTGGCCAGTGGTGCCAAGGAGCCGAATGATATCAATGATGAGCTTATCCGCTCTTTTCGTTTGTGGCTCAATCGCCAGAGTGCAGGTATTCACGAGGGTCGCCAAGAAACGCTCAAAAAGAAAACACAAAATTACTACCTCATTGCGATTCGCAGTTTTCTGAAATATTTACGCAAGCGCGGGGTTGAGTCTTATGCACCAGAAAAAATCGAACTTGCAAAAGTTGCAGAGAGAACAATCGATCTTTTAACTGCAGAGGATTTGAGACGACTTCTTGATGCACCAAATGGTGACGATGTGAAGGAACTTCGTGACAAAGCGATTTTAGAATTATTTTTTTCTACCGGGCTTCGTCTTTCAGAACTGTGTTCTCTTGGGCGCGACATTGACCTTTTGCGCGACGAAATATCCGTGCGTGGAAAAGGTGAAAAAGTGCGTGTCGTGTTTGTTTCCGATGATGCAAAAAATGCAATATCTGCTTATTTAAAAAAGAGGACAGACATGGATGATGCACTTTTTGTGGGGGAGAGTAGGCGCGTGCACGCTGACGGTTCAATACGCCTCACTCCCCGTTCAATAGAACGCATGGTGAAACACTATGCTGCAAAGGCAGGTATTATGGATAAGGTTACCCCACATATCTTGCGCCACAGTTTTGCAACAGACTTGCTTTATAATGGAGCCGATATACGCTCGGTGCAAATGATGCTCGGTCACTCGAATATTTCTACGACACAAATTTATACGCATATCACCGACAGCGAACTTCGTAACGTGCACAAAAAATTTCACGGGAAAAGAAGATAATTTTTTCTATTCATTTTAAAAACAAAGCACGCCAGACTTTTGAGGTGTGGCGTGCGAGATTATGATGCAAGACCAAGTGATCGCGCGATATCATGAGCACTTTTTTCAAGGCGGTTGATTGCGCTCTGTATTTCATTAAGTTGGCGCTCTTTGAATGCAATCGCCATTTGTTGTTCAGAGAACTCAACTGCCGTAGATGGTTCTTGTTTGCGTAGCCATTTTATCTCATTCACAAGATCGGATACCCAAGCATATTGGAGAACGATGCTTCCTTGTATGCATTGCAGAGTTTGTTCAGTTGCTTGCTGTTTTCTGTCCGCTTGGTTTGTCGAAAAAGTACTCATCACACACCTCCTTTCTTTTAAACAGACTCTCTGGTAAAGGAATTTCTGCATTAAGTCTATTCTCTATTCGTAAAATATACAATCGTTCGCTATACTGTGTAAATATGAAGCTTATTTCATGGAACGTAAACGGTCTGCGCGCGATTTACAAGAAGGGTAGCTTTGCGGAGATTCTTAATAAAGATTTTGATATTCTTTGTTTGCAGGAAACAAAGGTTGAGGCTGATCAGCTTCCTGACGAAGTTCGCTCGCCAAAGGGCTATTATGCATACTTCTCGCACTCAAAAATGCGCAAGGGGTACAGCGGTGTCGCGGTGTATTCTAAAGGACAACCTACAAAAGTAGAGGAAGGCATGGGTCTAAAGGACATGGACCGAGAGGGTCGTCTCATTGTCCTTTACTATCCTGACTTTGTCCTTTTGAATTGCTATTTTCCCAATGGCGGCGGCGGACCGGAGCGTCTCAAGTATAAACTAGATTTTTATGATGCATTTCTCGGTTTCACAGAAAAACTTCGTAAAAAGGGGCACAAGGTTATTATTTGTGGGGATGTGAATACTGCGCATGAAGCGGTTGACCTCGCCCGTCCAAAAGAGAATGAAAATAATACGGGCTTCCTTCCCGAAGAACGTGCGTGGATAGACGAACTCATTTATCATGGTTATATAGATATTTATCGTCATCTTCACCCAAACACTCCAGATACGTATACATTCTGGGATATGAAAACTAACGCGCGCGATCGCAATGTTGGCTGGCGCATCGATTACTTCTTTATCAGTCCTGACCTCCTTCCCCGTGTGAAACAAGCAACAATGCTTACTGACTTCCCAGGCTCCGACCACTGCCCGATCTTATTAGAATTAAAAGGTTGACAATTTATATGATAATGTAATATGATAATATCATACAAATAATCAATAAATATTATGTCCACATTATCTGTTCCGTTGTCACCAGAATTGGAAAAGTTCATTAATGATCAAGTAAAAAGCGGTTATGCTGCCAACAAGGCAGATGTTGTTCGTCGTGCCCTCACTCGTTTTTCTGAAGATGAGGCAGTTGAAATGATTCTCCGCGCTCAAAAAGAAATTGCTGACGGCAAAGGATTGCGTGGCGACTTAAGAAAGCTTGCTGCACAAATTTAGCATGAGTATAGCTATAATTTATGCCCCTGTTTTTGTTAGGCAATTTAGGAAACTTGAGAAAAATCTTCAGGACGAAGTCGTTAAGAAGATTGAGTTGTTTAAAGATATGAACAATCACGAAGCATTGAATGTTTATAAGTTGAATGGAAGATTTAAAAAGTCATATGGTTTTTGGATTGACCACAAGAATCGAATTGTTTTTGATTGGATTTCTGGTAATGAAGCAGCTCTTTTGATGGTTGGGGATCACGATATTTACAAGAAGCGACGATAACCAAAACCTACTTAATCACCTTACTCTTGTCGTATTCATCGCCCAGTCGTGACCACAGCATCTCAAAGATTTGTCGCATTGCTTTTGCGACGGTTGGGGATTCGATGATGACACCGATGGAAGAGTCCCAGAAAAGAATTTTTATGAAGTTTGGATAAAATTCAAAAGAGGCATTTGAACTATACATATCCTTTGGAATAAACTTTGGCATGAATGTCTTGTCTTGGAGGTATTTTTCAAAACCTTTTAGAGACTCTGTTTCAGTAACTAGTCCGCGTAGTTTTATGTTGTGTGCTATTCGGTAGTCGTTAAATTCAAATGACTGTTCGTATGTCTCCTGTGTTGTATAGTCGGGATTTGCAAAAAAGCCGACGATTTCCGTATCGTGAAGCTCCCTCGCTCGGTGCATAAGTGCCTGTTTCATCCCCTCTTTCCCTTCAAAATACAAGACGGTTGGTTTGTCCGCCACCCCTCCTTTGAGCGCCTGAAGCTCGGGGAGGTTCTTTTTTGCATCAAGCATCTTTTGTTCGCGTTCCTCGTAGATTACCTCGGGCGGGCGGGCAATGTAGGTGTGTTTGTCGCCCGGGGCTTTGACGGCATAACCTTTTTCAACAAGCTCATCGGCAATAACATACGCAGTCGGGCGCTTGAGACCGCTTCGCTTCGCCATTTTATAGGGGGTTGAAGGGCCAAGCTGGAGAAGCACGAAATATATTTTCGCTTCCTTTTCACTAAGCCCCAATGTCTCAAGTGTTTTAAGCAAATGATCTTTATTCTCTGCCATACATACAGCATACACTCATTTTAATAATAGTCAACAATTTTGACAAACATTTGGCAAAATAGCCAAAGTGCCTCGTATTTCAAGGCATTTCAGCTATTTTATGGCACGCTACCCGTCACAAACTAGACACATTGCTTGACATTTTGTACACACTCTGCTATGATATCGACAGAGAAGTGAAAGCAGTTCATTGAATACCCGCGAATTTTCGCACAACTTTAAGGAGATTGCTACGTACTATGCACTTAGGTTAGAGATGATAGAGGGTTTAGATGGTGCCGATGCAGAAAAGATGGTCGTAGTAATCCGTTCGAGTCGTCAGGAGGTTGTAGGTGCACTCTGGAAGGCGACGGGAGATGAATCTGTGTTCGATGCAGATATAGACATCAAAGAAATCCCAGCGGACGGAGGTGTCGACATAGGAGTGTTTTTATAGCCGATGGCTCTATAGACATTGACTGGCGAATCTACAGGTAGTATATGGTCGGATCCTAGCACGCAATCCCCTGCGTGAAATAAATACGGGTGTTATCCAACGGCAAGAGCGGGGATTCTGACGAATACATAAGTCAGAGCGAGACCGCAGTTGGGAGCTTCATTAGGATATGTGCTCGAAATCCTCGCTAAAGCCAAAGCGTAATAATTGTTGGACAAGTTTGGTAGCGGGAATCCTGCTCCTTGTCGTGGCGAGTTGAGTGTTTCACTCCTCCTCGCCATCTTTATCAAGATTTTAAGCATGGTGTTTGAAATCTTGTAGAGATTAGTTCTTTGAACAAATATGTTTTCCTGTTGGTTGGTGAGTCGAGCTCGTGTAGGTAATGGCACATGAGTTTGACTCACCAACTAAACCAAGGAGAGCAAAATGAATACAGCAAAAATAGTAAGCCAGAAGAGAATTTTTGAGTCGCTGTACACACTCAAGGCCGCATTTCCAGACAAGGCCAAAGAGTACGACGATCAGATACTTTCGGCGTTAGGTGGCGGGTTTGATTTATCGGTGCTCCAGTTGCCACGTAGGGTCGAAACGATTCTGCGTGGTCACGGGATAATGAACACCGTCAAACTCAAACACCGGACAAACAACGATTTGCTCCGCCTCAACGGTATTTGGAAAAAGCACCTTGAGGTAATCAATCAAAGAAAGGAGGAGTTCTTTTGTGTCGAGTAGTTTTTAAACGGGAGCATCACGCTTCCGTTTTTTCTTTTTACCAATTCCCTATTTCACCCCGTGCTTTTTGCGAATCACGGCGAGCTCGGCTTCTTCTGCTTCCTCTTTCTTTTCTTTTCCTTCTTCGCCGAGTTTTTTTAATTCATCAATAGGCAGCTTCGCAAGTTCAAGCGTGCGTTTCACGAGAAACTCTTCGGTGTTGCGCTCTGGGTCATCGAGGACTTCTTCGAGGAGCGCGTGAAGGATAAAGCCAAGTTTTGGCCCAGGTGTTTCACGAGTAACCTCCATGATCTTTTGCCCGTCAATTTTGAGCATTCCCACCGACACAGGTGCGCGCATTGCCTCATCAATCATTGACTCATACTTGCGCAAACGATACGGCGCTTCTTTTGGGCGACCCATGCCGATGCGGTCGCATGCGCGAACCTTCATCAAGTCCCACACGTTATCAGGTCCAACGTTCTTTATAATGCGACGAACAGCAGAGAGTGTAATTTTTTCAATATCAGAAAAAAATAAATGATAACGTACGAGTGCGGATACAACATCAACTATTTTTTTAGGGTATTTCAAATGCTCAAGTGTCTTACGTGAAACGCGCCCGCCAACTACATCGTGTCCATAAAAGGTCCAATCATTCTTTTCATTCGACCATCTGCGTGTTTCTGGCTTTGAAACATCGTGAAAGAGCGCGGCAAGGCGCACGTGAAGCGGCCACTCACGGTCTGCCGAGTGCTGAAGCGCGCGCAGGTTGTGTTCCCATACGGTATATATGTGATCACCGTTTTGCTCGATACCGATACCGCGTTCAATGTCGGGAGCAATATATTTAAGGAGACCAAATTTCTGGCACATTACGATACCAACCATAGGATTCTTAGTCATTATCATCTTCGTGAACTCATCACGAATACGCTCCCTAGAGATATGGGCTAAATCTGAAGCCTTTTCGATAATAGCGTTTTGTGTCTCAATTTCAATCGTGAAACCAAGGTCGGTTGCAAGACGCACCGCGCGAAGAACACGAAGCGCATCTTCGTTGAAACGCTCTCGTGGGTTCCCTACTGTCCTTAAGACTTTGTCCTTTATGTCCTTTAGACCATCAAACACGTCCGTTAGATGTCCTTTAGATTCGTCGTAAGCTATAGCGTTTATCGTGAAATCACGGCGCTTTAGGTCGTCCTCTAGTTTCCCGTGAAACGAAACGCTGTCTGGGCGACGTTTGTCGGTGTATGAGCCTTCGGTGCGGTACGGGGTTACTTCCACGACTTTCAATGTTTCATCTTCTGTTTCATTCACTATACCCACAGTGCCATAGTCGTTCTCATAAAAAGAATCCTCAAAAAGTGCCTGAATCTGCTCTGGCGTTGCGTTTGTGGTAGCATCCCAGTCTTTTGGCTTAATCCCCTGCAAGATATCGCGCACACACCCCCCCACGAAATACGCCTCAAAACCCGCGCTTCGCAAGGTTTCGGTTACACGTGAAACTTCTTTTGGAACATTGTACGAGATTTTTTTCATAGATGTACCAATTGCTATATACAGCATAGCATAGTGTATTTTTGGCATTTTTACCAATTCGCGCTATGCTTACTATGGGTTTCATGAGAAACATTTGCCCTCATAGCTCAACGGATAGAGTATCGGTCTTCGAAACCGGTGATGGGGGTTCGATTCCCTCTGAGGGCACAGCGTAAAGAAAAATAGTGCCTGCGCACTATTTTTTAGCTGGGCCGGGCGAAGTGATGTTTTTGAAAAAGTTTTCTTCCTGACTTTTTCAAAAACCGCGAGCCGGGGTAGCGGATACTTAGTCCCCGCAATTTGCGAAGCAAATGAGGAGACTTAGTAATCCGTGGCCACACCTAATTTTAGCCGAGCCTGCTCGTCCATATTTCCCCCTCTTCCAAAAAGTCAGAATATCTGTATAGTATAGAAATAGAAATTTGCGGGTATGGTTTAGTGGTAGAATGCGTCCTTGCCAAGGACGAGACGGGAGTTCGATTCTCCCTACCCGCACAATATTGTAAAACTAGGGAAAGCAACCCCACGTTTGTAAAGGACATTTATCCCCAAAACACACTATTTTGACACACTCTGTCAACGGGCAAAAGCGGAAAAATATGGTGTAAAGGGCTCAAAACTGTGGATAACTATGTGGATAGTGTTGATAAAGGACATAAAAATCGCGAGCCAGAAATATTAAATCCTAAAAGACAAACAGGATAATTCCAAAAAACCATTGATAAATATAGGTTTCACAGAAAATACCCTATTTAAACGCTATTTTTGCATTAAAACTAGATGTTTCACGAGAAACACCCAGAAGTGATATAATGATACTGATGGCGAGGCCCACAGAAAAGCAGAAAATAGGGCGTTTAGGGGAGGATATTGCTAAAAAATACTTAGAAAATAAGGGTTTTACGGTAATTGGACGAAATTACCGTAAGAAATGCGGAGAGATAGACATTATTGCCCAAAAAGGCAAAATCCTGCATTTTATTGAGGTAAAAAGTGTTTCACGTGAAAATATCAACTGTTTTGACGATAACGTTTCTGAATTAGCAAGTTCACGTCTTGGGCGCAGGGTAACGGACAATTATCGACCAGAAGACAATATTCACCTAACTAAACTCAAACGACTGGCGCGGACGGTTCAGGTATATTTGCTTGAAAAATACCCAAAAAGTGAGCCAGAATGGGTTTTTGATGCTATTACGGTTCGCATTGATACAAAAAATCGGCAGGCACACATGAAGTTTTTAGCTGATATTGCGCTGTGAACACTTCGCAATTATGCACAGGTGTGCTATGATTTTGCAACGGTTTTACGAGAAACCACCAAATGATTGAATATTGCTCGTGGCGTAGTCAGCAGTGCGTCTGTGTGGTTGAAGCTTTTGTCGGGGTGTAGTATATCGGTAGTGTCTGGGTGGGGTTGAGTTTCGTGTCGGGGTGTAGTATATCGGTAGTACGTCTGCTTTGGGAGCAGATAGGCCGAGTTCGATTCTCGGCACCCCGACACGAGACTTAACCAGAAGTGTCTAAACACTTCTGCAGAAATTTCCATAAGAAATTTAGATATAACTAGATACAATATATCCTGCGCTCGTTCGGATTTTGAAGTAGTAACTTCAAATCACTCTCTCGCTTGAATATAGGCCGAGTTCGATTCAGATTCAGCAGAATCTTGTCCTGGACATAGGGCACTCCGACATAATCCTTAACAACCAGAATAAGCTTGAAGGAGCGTTTCATGAATAACATTGAAAAACTAAATAGTAAGTTGATTGCGTATAAAAGCGAACCTGGCTTTATTTCAGTTATTGCGGCTCTTGTAGGAAATTTTGTAATCACAATCCTTAAGGCTATTGGCTTTGCGGTTTCGGGGTCAAGCTCTCTTTTTTCCGAAGCAGTACATAGTTTCGCAGATACAGCCAATCAAGCGCTCTTGATGGTTGGCATTGTGAAGAGTCGTCGTGCTCCTGACGATGATTCTTCTTACGGATACGGACTAAAACGTTTCTTTTGGGCACTTATTTCAGCCTGCGGAGTTTTCTTTGTTGGCGCAGGTGTCACTGTATATCATGGTGTTACCACAATTCTTAATCCCGGCGAACTTATTTTTGAACCTGTCGTTTTTTTGATACTCGCAATATCGTTAGTTGTTGAGTCGGCAACATTTTTGGTTGCGTTTCGCGAATTGTGGAACGAAAGAGGGGAGGATTCAACAATAATTGAAACATTTCGTGATGGCGACCCAACTGTTCTTGCAGTGGTGTACGAAGACGGCATGGCTGTTTTTGGCGTTTTCGTTGCCACGGTTTCCATTGGGCTTTCGTATTTTACGGGCAATCCTGCTTGGGATGCGATGGGCTCTATCATTATCGGCGCTCTTTTGGCGTGGGTTGCAGTAGTTTTGATATTGAAAAATAAACGTTTTTTGGTAGAGAAATCGATTCCTGAGGAAGTAAAGGAGCGTATTATTGAAATTCTTATCGCTGACCCGATGATTGAGCGTGTGTATGATTTTAAGTCGTCTATTGTAGAGCTGGGGAAATATCGCGCAAAGTGCGAAGTAGAGGTCAATGGCACAGCGCTTTTTCGAGAGCTTTCAAATGGGGAGATGCTTAAAGATGACTATGATACGGTGAAAGAGGACTATCAGGAGTTTATTCGTTACATTGTGGATTACACTGATCGTGTACCGCGCGTGATTGGCACGCGCATTGATGATCTTGAAGAACGTATTAAAAAAGAGATTCCCGCAGTGCGGCATATCGATATTGAAATCAATTAAATAATTAAGTTTACAAATCTGCGCCCGTAGTACAACGGATAGGACACAGCCCTCCGAAGGCTGAGATCGAGGTTCAATTCCTCGCGGGCGCACAATTAAAATTCCAATAGGTATTTTAATTGTGCGCCCGCGAGGAATTGAACAGGGAAGGGGTCGGGGAACGGGAGTTCCCCGTGGAGGAAAACAATGAGCGAAGCGAGTGTTAGAAACCGTGGGTTTCTAAAGAGCCACGAGTTTATCAAGTGGCGAGTGAAATAGCGAAGCGTCCTCGCGGGCGCACAAACGAGTAAATAGTATTTCTCCACACATAAGTTATTAATTTGGTATACTGTAAGGTGAAATGAAGCTCGGTACAAAAATAAATCTTGTGCTTGTGACCGTGGTCGTTGTTATTCTTACTGCCGCATTTGGGATTATTATTAATATCCAAGGGAAAAATCTCAAAGATCAAGTTGTTAATGACGCAGGAATAGTGACCGATATTTTGCGCTTGGACATCGAGCGCATGTTTTCGCAAATTCAAAAACAAGAAGCCCGTCTTCAGGGAAATATCGACCAAGTTGGCAGGACTCCGGGAGTAAAATATATCACCGTCAATGATGTTGAAAATAAATATACTAGTGCCACTGATCACGCCATTGTCGGGCAGAAAATAAATGAAACAGACCTTGCTGTTATTGCAGAGCTCAAAAAAACACGCAGTAGATTTGATATTAAAAAAGACGAAGGTGATTTTTATGAACTTGAACGCCATATTCCAGTTTTTATTAATTCGGAAGATCCACGATCAAATATTATCAGTGTAATCGAAATAGAGGTTATTACTCGCTCCAAGAGCGCAGCGGATGTTCGCGAAGCGGAGAAGCTTATGCAGAATATCGCTCTTGGTATCGAAGAGAATACGAAGGCCGTTATCTTGGCATACAATGAGGATATTGTCGCATTGCAACGGATTGTCGGCAGCGTCGCTGGGTCTAATTTTTTCAATGATTTTGTTATTTTTAATAACCAGCTTGAAATTATTGTCAACACCAGCGGGCGACTCAATGAATTTGCGAATGACCCCACAGAGTACAAACAACTTCGCGAAGACGTGCTTGCGGGTAAATACCCTGTTGGAGAAATAGATCGTTTGTACAATGACAAGGCAGTTATTATGCGCGTAGTGCCGATGACTTCGCGCAATGAAAAAACGGGAGCAGTAAAAATCATCGGCCTTATCGAGGTGCATATTCTGAAGGAATCATACGAGACGCGAGTGAATGATTTGAAAGTCCGCATGTTTGGCGTTGGTGTCGTGTTTACCGCAACGCTTGTTATTGTGCTCGCCATCATTCTTGAGCGCGAGGTGGTTGGACCAATTCGTCGGTACTCGGATATCGCGCGCAAGATAGCCGACGGAGATCTGAGTCAAATCGTGGAGCACACTTCAAATGACGAGATAGGGCAATTTGGCACCGTATTCAATTCGATGGTTAAAAACCTGCGTGAGCTTGATAAACTGAAGTCTGATTTTATTTCTGTCGCCGCGCACCAGCTTCGTACACCGCTTTCTGGTGTGAAATGGGTGCTCAAGCTACTTCTTGACGGCGACCTCGGCACTGTTAATGATGATCAAATGGGAATGCTTAAGCGCGGATATGAGACAAATGAAAAAATGATTCAACTTGTGAACGATCTCCTGAGTGTGTCACGCATTGAGAATGGTAAATTTGGTTATAAGTTTGAAAGGAATGATTTCATGAAACTTATCAATATCCTTATCGAAAATACGGTGCTGCCATCAAAGGAGCGCAATATTAAAGTTCGCCTCGAAAACCGTGCAGGGGTGATTCCAGAATTTTTGTTCGACCCGGAGAAGCTTCTCATTGCGTTACAGAATATCGTAGACAATGCAATGAAGTACACACTTCCTGGCGGGGAAGTAACAATCATTATTGAGAGACAAGGGGATTATATAGAAGTAAGGGTGAAAGACACCGGCGTGGGGATCCCAAAGGCGGACATCGCAAAACTATTCTCAAAGTTCTTTCGCGCTACTAATGTGATTCATTTGCAGACAGACGGTTCTGGGCTAGGACTCTTTATTGTGAAGAGTATCATTGTACGCCACGGCGGGCAGATATGGGTCGATTCTGAAGAAGGGAAAGGAACAACCATCACCGTTGTTATACCTGTTATTGCGGGGCTTTTGCCAAAGGGTGAAGAAGACGAAGAGGTGTCCGAGAATTCCACACAAGCTCCTTCCGAGAAAAGGGACTATGGAACGATTGTGTCCTAATCTCTAGTAGATATTGTAATTATGTAATATAATGTAGTGACCATTATGGAAAAGAAAAAGAGAATTATCATTGTTGAGGATGACGCAGTTCTTCGTGATGTGCTTGCTGAAAAACTCGAAAAGAACGGTTATATAGTAGATAAGGCCGAGGACGGTATTATCGCTATGGAAAAAATCCATGCAATAAAACCCGATTGCGTTCTTTTGGATATTCTTATGCCACGCAAAAACGGTATAGAAGTGCTGGAAGACCTGCACGCGGATCCGGAACTTTGTGATATACCTGTTATTATTATTTCAAACTCTGGTCAACCAGTGGAAATAAAACGCGCGCAAGAGCTTGGTGCACGAGAATTCTTAATAAAGGCTGTGTTCGACCCGAATGAAGTGCTTGAAAAAGTAGAAAGTGTGCTCGCCGGCTCACCTATTACTCCACAAGGCGAATGGGGTATCCACACTCAAAATGTTACAAGTGCCAGAGCCGTGGAACACCCTAGTGCAGCCAGTTCTGCGGTGGCAAGCACTGAGCCAAAAAACAATGCGCTCATACTCGTTATTGAGGACGATAAATTCTTGCGCGAACTCCTGGTTAGAAAGCTTTCAGGAGAGGGGTATGAGGTAAAAAGCGCAATCGATGCTGAGGCAGCATTTGCTATTCTGGAAGGACCTACTCCAAAGATAATTTTATGCGACCTTATTTTGCCCGGTATTGATGGATTCGAAATACTCAAGCGTATTAAGGCGAACACAAAGACCGCTGGCATCCCTGTTGTTATTTTGAGCAATCTCGGACAGAAAGAAGATCTCGATAAAGCGATGGCACTTGGAGCAAAAGATTTTATGGTAAAGGCAAACTTTACTCTCGATGAAATTGTTACCAAAGTACGAGAAATCGTGTAGGTTTTAAAAATAGTATTAATACCATCTCCAAATAACCTATACACAACAATCCAAAAATTTTGGCTGCGCTTTTAAATCAGCTAATTCGTGGCTTGGCCATAAAAGAAAATCCATCAAAATATCCTGATATTACTCAGTATTTTTCCTTCAGCTCTCATTCAGCAGAATGACCTATGGGTCGTCAAAATTTTTGAATTCTTTGTGTAAGAGTTATTTCGGCAAGCGAGGAGCACGTGGACGAGTATTCTCGTACACAGTGTCCGAGTCGAAGACGAAATATTGTGCGCAGTTATATTTGGGGATGGTATAAAAAGAGAACGCCAGTCTCGCCGATTGCGAAACTGGCGTTCTCTTGCTATGATGTCCTCAGAAGAAAAAGCGGGTATAGTTTAGTGGTAGAATAAGGGATTTCCAATCCTTTGATCGGAGTTCGATTCTCCGTACCCGCACATCATACAAAAAACTCCAAGAATATTCTTGGAGTTTTTTGTATGATTGTTTTGCGGGGATGGAGAATCGAACGGGAAGGGGGTCGGGGAAACACCTGTTTCCCCGTGGAGGAAGGATTGGGAAAACCGAGGGTTTCCCAGGAGTGAGATAGCGAAGCGTCTCCGTACCCGCACCACGTATAGAGAAGATGCCACCCTGGCACATTCTCTAGTCATCCTTACAGAATATGACTTGTTTCTTTGCCACCATGGCACAAAAGCACGTTTTCAAACTGACATAGAAGACGTTCGAACTTTTGGCTACATGTGGATTTCGTATATTGACTTTATTCTCAAGTGCGCTATTCTGGACTTAGCACCTGTGAGGGCTTCGGCTCTCTCACGGTCAATATAAACCGTAGCCAGGTGCCACGAAAAAACGCCAAGCAATTGGCGTTTTTTCGTGCTTAATCAAGTTCAGGATTCCCTTCGTGAAGTATTCGTTTATGGAGATCATTCGTACGCCAGTAGGGGATGAGCGTCCAAAAGAACTTTTCTCCGCCGAGAATCTGCTTCACAATCACCTTGACCCTCTTGCGGCCGAGCACCGCAACGAACTCATAATAGGTGACATCGGTGAGTGTTTTTTCCCACCTTTTGTTCTTCTTTTTTCTTACGAACAGCTTATCCTCAAATACTCCCTGTAGTGTTTTTGAGTTACGGATGGTTTCGGGTGCAAGGCGGAGAAGTTTCAGGCGCATGAACTGGTCATTCTTTGAACGCGCGCGATTCCAACTTTTGAATTTTAGATGCTCAAGTCCATCGGTATTGAAATTAATCTTCTCGCCAAAATATGGGCAGTGCACTGCACCGAACGTTTTATATAGTGTCTCTGCTTCTCCTCTTATTTTATCAAATTCTGTATCTGTGAATTCTAGTTTTTGTGGTTGTTCCTCCATGTGACTTAATTGTATGGATTATGTTGAATCCGTCAATGAGTTGCCCAAGAGGCACTTCTTCACTTCTTTGAGAACACCACAGAATTAGTAGAATAGAGATATGAAATTTGACGAAAGCACCATTAACAAATTCATAGCAACCTACAAAGAAGTCCACGGAGAACAACTCGTACCGCACGAAGCAACAATCATGTTGCGAAAATTGATGCATCTGTACCGAGTGATTGGAAGACCATTACCTAAAGAAGACAAGGAGACTAAGTAGCTTTCCTGGCTACTTCTTTGTCGCCGAACTGCTCTTGGAGGAGCCTGATGTTGTGAATGACACGGGCGGTTTCGGGGTCTCCCTGTCTTATTAAAGTTCGAATGTCTTTCACGTACCCGCACCAAAGCAGAAAGCCCGCCACATGAGTGGCGGGCTTTCTGCTTTAAGTACGGCAGTAAACTTAATACTTACTTTGCTACTGCATCTTTGAGGGCCTTTGCAGCGCGAAACTTTGGAACTGTTGTTGCCTTTACTTGGATAGCCTCACCAGTCTTTGGATTGCGCGCGGTGCGTGCTGCACGTGGCTTCACTGAAAAGATGCCAAGTCCTGCGATTGATACCTCACCGCCCTTCTGAAGGGTGCTTACCATCTCAGTAAGGATTGCATCAAGTGTTTGCTCTGCTGATACTTTTGTACCACCCATCTTTTCATGGATGATCTCTGCGATAGCTGCTTTGTTCATAATTATATTTTATTGTGGGGGCTACTACGCATAATTTTTCTACTGCAATCTTTAATTTTCTGCTACAATTTGTTTAATATTTTTAGAAATATAACAAATATTTCTCAGAATTTTAAACGGCGTTTCTCATTCAACAGAATGACCTACGGGTCGTCGAAAATCAAAGATTTAGTAACGAAATTTATTACGTAGAGGTCCCCGATTAACCTTTTAATACTAAAACGAGTTTCTTACCCGCAATCTACCTCACACATTTTGTGAAAGGGGAGTTGCCCCACTTTGACGCGGGTCAGACCTCCTTGTTAAATAGTATACCCCCATAGTTTTTTTAAAGCAATAGATACAAGGGTTCTGATGAAGTTTGCCAAAACGAGGTAAGTGTTCTTTAATTTTAGACTAGCGCGCATATTCTATTGCTCGCGATTCGCGAATAACAGCCACCTTGATTTCGCCTGGGTATTTAAGCTCCTTCTCAACACGAATTGCGATGTCATGCGCAAGTGTTTTCGACTCGAGATCAGTGATTTCCTCTGGTCTCACAAACACCCGAAGCTCCCTCCCAGCCTGAATTGCATAGGCTTTTTCGACAACAGGGAAGGATTTTGCTATCCCCTCAAGGTCTTCAAGACGCTTTATATAGTTCTCCGCAGAATCGCGGCGCGCTCCCGGGCGACCCCCAGAAATCGAGTCCGCAGTTTGTACAATAATTGATTCTAAGGTCTCGTAAGGATATTCTTCGTGGTGGGACTGCATCGCTTGAATTATGCGCGGGTCGGTGCCGAATTTCTGAAGTATTTTGCGACCGATTTCTACGTGGGTTCCCTGCACTTCGTGATCTACCGCTTTTCCGATGTCGTGAAGGAGTGAACCGGCTTTTGCCACCGCAACATTTCCTCCGAGTTCCTCGGCAATCATTCCCGCAATGTGCGCCATTTCAATAGAGTGCTGAAGCACATTTTGCCCGTAACTTGTGCGGAAATGAAGACGACCAAGAATGGCAATGATACGTGGGTCAAGATTGAATACACCGCATTCATATGCCGCTTGTTCACCTTTTTCTTTTGTGATCTTGTTTATCTCCTCACGCGCCTTTTCCACAGCTTCCTCTATTTTTGCTGGTTGAATGCGCCCGTCTTCTATAAGTGCTTCGAGCGCGACACGTGCGATTTGGCGACGAATTGGATCAAACGACGAAATAAGAATTGAACCTGGAGTGTCGTCAACGATAACCTCGACACCTGCGGCACGTTCAAATGCACGAATGTTTCTGCCCTCTTTTCCGATAATCTTTCCTTTTATTTCGTCTGATGTAATAGGCACCGATGTTGCCATCATTTCTGCGGCAGTTGATGTTGCAAGTCGCTGGATAGATGTCGCGAGAATATCGCGCGCTGTTCTCGCAAGCCGTTCCTCTCCGTCTGCCTCAAGCTTCCTCATTCGCACCAAAAGGTCCTCCTCGTAACGTTTTTCAACACGTTTTAAAAGTTCCTCTTTTGCGGCTAATGCATCGAGATGCGCTATCCGCTCGAGCTCTCGGTGTGCAAGTTCATTTTCCTTGTTAATTTTCTCGCGGATGGTTTTTAGCTCGTCAGCTTTTTCTTTTATGTGTGTCGCTTCGCCGTCAATATCAGTTTGGCGCCTATCGAGAAACTCTTCTTTTTTAATAAGTCGCTCTTCTATTTTTTTGAAACGCTCATTTTGTTCACGCTCTTCTTCGTGGAGCTCTTGCCCATAAACCTCGGCTCTCCGGTCGGCTTCCTCAATAATTTTTTGTGCCTCTTCTTTTGCGGAAAGAAGGACTTGTTTTACTTCGATTTCGACCGACCCACGCTTGCTCACCGAAATAAACCAGCGCAGAAGGTAGCCGAGTGCCGCACCGACCAGAATTGCCATCACGCCGCCAAGCGTGAGTGCAATGTTAATGTCCATAATTTATCTCGAAAAGCCTTGAAATATATGAATTCTTGATTGTTTCTCTGGCTCGCCAAGTGTTATCGCCTCTAAATAAAGTGTCAATTTAAATTACAAATAGATACATGTTTATACTACTCTGGTTTTCCAGGGTTGTCGAGTCAAAAAAGAAAACGCAACAATTATTTGCCATAGCAAATAATTGTTGCGTTTTCTTTTTTGACGCTTGAGTTATGCGCGGGGATTCTTTGGCTTATAGATCTCATCTACAAGACCGTATTTTTTTGCTTCCTCGGCAGACATAAAGAAGTCGCGATCGGTGTCTTTTTCAACTTGTGCAAGAGGCCTCCCTGTGTTTTTCGCAAGAATTTTATTGAGATTCTCTTTAATTTTCAAAATATGTTTTGCAGTTATTGCGATGTCTGACGCTTGCCCTTCGGTGCCACCAAGTGGCTGGTGGATCATAACCTCCGCATTAGGAAGGATAAAACGCTTACCTTTCGCGCCAGCAGAGAGAAGTACTGCACCCATTGATGCAGCCATACCTACGCATATAGTAGATACGTCTGGTTTCACGTGTTGCATAGCATCGTAAAGAGCCATCCCCGCTGACACAGATCCGCCAGGGGAGTTGATGTACAAATGGATGTCTTTCTTTTGGTCCTCAGACTCAAGAAAGAGAAGCTGGGCGATGGTGATGTTTGCGGTGTCATCATCGATAGCACCCGACAGGAAAATGATGCGGTCCTTGAGCAGGCGTGAATAAATATCGTAAGCGCGTTCGCCCGACGACGACTTTTCAATAACGGTTGGGATTAAATATGACATAAAGTGATAGTATCATACTCCGGGATTGTTGCAAATTTAAGGTTGACAAAGTAGTATTTACTTGGTAGTATTACTAATAGAAGCCCTTTGAACTTTAAGGGCACGTTGTGTCCTTAAACTAAATCAAGGAGATATGTCATGAGTATGATGACAAAAAGCAGTGTAGCAGTGTGTGATTTGTTTGATCCGCGTACTTTTTTGGAAGGAAGTAACATCAGAGGTCATACATACCATTGGACGACGGGCTACCTTACAGTGGACTTCATCCTGACTCATCAAGAGAAGGTGCCATACCGCGGACTTGAAGGTGTTGCGCATCGCATACTCGCTCGAGATATGTCCTACCAAGAAATAACCGATGAATTTTTTGGCGGAATGGAAGGGCTACGCAAGTACGCTTTTACATTCGACCAGCTCGCTGAAAAAGCCAAACTTCATGTTGCGAAAAAAGATGACGAATTAAGAAATGGGAAAACTAACGTTTTTTTTCTTTTGATAGGAGGGAAATTATTTACGGTTATTGTTTATTGGGATCGGGGTACTCGCAGATTAGATATGCATCCCATACCTATCGATGAACCTTCGGCGTCTCGTCTACGTGCCGGCTACACCAAACTTTTTTACAATACGATTCCTACGAATTAAAATTATTGTGGGAAAATGGCAATAGACCCATCGATCCGAGCCCAGCGCTCAGATCGATGGGTCTTTATTTTTGCAGTGAAACTGTTAGACTATTTTTACTATGCGTTTGCATCGATTTTTTGTTAAAGAGAAAATTCCTAAAGCAGGGGAGTTTGTTGTTACCAATGAAACTCTCTTGAACCAGTGGCGGAATGTTTTACGTATGGAAGAGGGCGACAAAGCGATTCTTTTTGATGGAGATGGATATGAATCACTGTGTGAAGTTGTTTCACTGACTGGCAAAATTGCAAAAAAGAATGCGTTACTCAAAGTACTTGAAACAAAAAGGGGACTCGTGCCGGCGCGTGATGTTACTTTGTATGTTGCACTTATAAAGAAAGATAACTTTGAGTTTGTGCTTGAGAAGGCAACCGAGCTTGGCGTATCACATATTGTTCCCGTGCAGGCAAATAGAAGTGAAAAGAAAGATGTGAACTACGAACGCGCGCAAAAGATTCTACGCGAAGCATCTGAGCAGTCAGGACGCGCAACAGTACCAACAATAAATGAGATCATCTTTGTTGAGAAAATACCAAATGACGTTATTGTATTCGATCCGCGCGGAGAAATATCCGCAAGAGAATTTTTTGCAAAGAATACGACCACACCTATCTCAGTATGTATCGGCCCCGAAGGAGGTTTCACTGACACGGAGATTGATTTGTTTCACGCACACAACATTACTGTTGTTACTACTGGAGCACAAATCCTCCGCGCAGAAACAGCTGCGATCGTGGCGCTTGCACTTGCGCTTATCGTGTGACATTAATAGTCTGGGCACATTCTTTGTAATGCGTAATATAATCAAAAACATTTTTTATTGGACAAAAGAAATAATATATTTCTTTGCAATAGTAATTCTGCTTAACTTTGTTGGTTTATTTTATCGCCCTAAGACAGGGTCTTTTTCGGAAGACAAACTCAACGTGGTACTGGTTCACGGGATAATGACAAAAAACATCATTTTCGTGTTTCTCAGGAAAAAACTTCGGAGTCTTGGTTATAATGTTGTTATGTTTGAGTATGGATTTGGCTTCGATGATATAACAAAAAATGCTAAAAAATTGGAAGACTTTCTTTTTCAAAATAAAAAAAGGGAAATTATTCTCGTAGGGCATAGTCTTGGAGGAGTGGTTATTCTCGAAGCCAAAAGATTGAGTCGCGAGGTTTTAGAATTACCCGCCATCACCATGTGCTCGCCCGTAAGGGGTGCCCCGCTCTTCTGGGTATTCTTTTGGTCAAAAACAGGAAGACAATTTAATCCACAAGGAGAATTTATCAAAAGGATAAGGGAATTTTCTCCAAACTATAAAAATACGGTTTTTGTTAAGTCGGCTTTTGACGGAGTTGTCTTGGATAGGTACTCCTGTTTTTCGGAAAACAGATGTGTGACATTGGATATAAAAGGGCATTCCGCTCTTCCTTTTGAAGTATCTATCAACGATATGAAAAAAATAATAGATCTGGCGTTGAAAAAATAGCTTCAAGAAAAAACCGGCTTTAGTAGCCGGTTTTTTCTTGAAGCTATTTTTGACCTTCCAAAAACTGAAAAACCTTTTCATTCGTGAGCATCATTTCAAGATGCATGCGCACGCGCGCTGGGTCCGCATCAACATACTTCTCTAAAAAGAATTTTGATTCACGGTCTAGATCTTCCTTGAGCACCTCGATTTTTTCCAAAAGAGAAATTTCATTGAGCGCGATTTGAATCTTGGCGCGTTTCTCTGCGTCCAGCGCCCATTCTTTGCGCAATTCATCCTCACTCTTTTTTGTTGTTGCAAGGTAATCGTCAAACTTCATTCCCATCTGTTCAACATCATGACGGAATTGCCCGACCATTCTCTCGATCTCCACATCAATAAGCATTTGCGGGAGTTTCACGGTTATCCCATCGGCAATCTTTTCCATTGCCTGCATACGTTTTTTTTCTCGCGCACGATTTGTTTTTTCGTGAGTAATCGATTCGCGAACTTTTGTTTTGAATTCATCTACATTTGCAAATGGACCGAATTTTTGCGCGAGCTCATCGGTTACCTCAGGTAATATTTCTTCGCCAGCATCATTTTTTATTGCGAACTGTTTGCGAAGTTCATTTACCGCTTGCTCCACTTCCTCGTCGGTTGCTATTAGTTCACGTCCAAGACGCGAATCAGCTGATTCGTCCGCAGACATTATTTCCTTTGCAATCTTTTTGTAGTCAGGGAGTTTAATTTCCGGCATCACTTGGAAAGTGAGGGTAAACTCGAATGGATTACCCTTCGCAATTTTTGTTACTTTTACTTCCGGCATCGCGATTGCGTGAATTTTGTGTCGTTTTAAAATCTCCGAGTATGCGCGGTCTATGGCAAGGTTTGCCATCTCCTCGAGAACGAGCGCTTCCCCAAACTTTTGAATGATCATTGTTTCCGGCACATGGCCTTTGCGAAAGCCTGGCAAAGAAACCTCCTCTCCAACTTTTTTTAGGGCGATGGCGCGCTCCTTTTCGAATGATTCTGCAGGGATTTCGCAGGTGATTTCGATGTTGCTTTCTGATAATTCCTTTAATGTTGTTTTGATGTTTGTATTGATATCAGTCATGAGCCCAAATATATCTTTTTGAGACTCATTTTGCAAATACCGCAGATACTTCAGGGGTTAATCATGTGGTATGCGCAACCTACATCATTCTGACTCTTGATGCAGAGCTATTGGTCGAGGTTATTTTTTTGAAAATAAATTTTCAATGAAAAGACAGCCACCACACATTGGAAGCTATAGCTTCCAATGTGTGGTGGCTGGTGGTATACTTATAACACAAATAGTACGAAAATATGAAAAAGTATCAACATGGAGAACTGACAAAAGAAATACTGAAAGGGCTTGCAGTGGGAGGGTTCATCGTTATGTGTTTGGCTATGCCAAATTTAGTGCAAGTAGTGAATCTCTTTAAACCTAAAAATTCACATGACCGATATCGTGTAAAGCGGACACTTCGCAGACTTCAAAAAAACAATATGATTCGTATTGTGAATCACAATGGTCGTGATGTTGTAGAGATAACCACACAAGGCAAGAAAAAAGTACTTGATTACAGCCTTGATGACATGCAGTTAAATACAAAACAAAAGTGGGACGGCAAATGGAGAATGGTCATGTTTGATATTCCTGAAACAAGGAAAAATGCTCGTAATGCGGTAAGTTACAAGATCAAGGAGATTGGTATGTACCCGATCCAAAAGTCGGTGTTTATTTTTCCATATCCATGTAAAGATGAGATTGATTTTGTAGGAGAGATGTACGGTATCCGAAAGAACATTATTTATATTGAAGCAACTCATATTGATAGCGCAGAGAAAGCAAAACGTCATTTTCGGATTTGACCGACTGAACTACTCGTTTAACTTGATTCCCTGCGGTCTTTGCCACGGGGTTGTTGATTGGTTTGCCCTACGCTTCTTAACGGTCACACAACTAATGCTATAGCATTAGTTGTGTGACCGTTAAGAAGCGTAAAGCACAGAGGAGGGGGAGAAGGTTGTACCTGCTGATATAATTCTTACGAGATCGGACCTCGTACCCCCCGTAACATTCAATGGATATCTAAAAATGCAACAAAAAACCCGCGGATGTTCGCGGGTTTTTCAGAGGGAAATGGGAATAATCAGAATGTGATATCGCCCAGACCAGCATCAAGACCTGAGAGATTTGTTGCGTCGAGATCTTTTTGGATGTCAGTAAGATCGGTTGATGTGCCTTGCGTTGATAGAGATGATATTACCGAGTCTGATTGCATTTCAGCAGAAGTGACGGTTCCAGTTTCGGTTACTGCAGGAACCTGCTTCATGAAGTAGTATGCACCGAAGGCGAGGACAAGCACAATAACAATAATGCTAATGATTGAGCCTGTAGAGTTTTTTTCTTCTGGTGGCATTTGTGTGCCAGTGTTTATATTCTGGTCCATGTTAGGTGTGTGGTTACGTTAATAATTATTGAGTTGTTGTGCTCGTTGTCGTTGCAGGTGTCGTGGTGGCAGGACGCGGTTTATTAAGACCTGGTTTTACTGACGAGATAGCAAGAGCAACATGGCGGTGCGCTTCCTGAATTGATCTTACCGTGTCCTTTACGAGTTCCTGCACCTTCTTAAAAGAATCTTTCGGGGTCGTACTTGCGGTTGCGCTTGCAAATATAGTTTCTATCGCAAGCTTTACTGCGGCAGTTTTTGTGCGCGCCTCTTCAAGTTTTACTTTTGCTTCCGCAATATGACCTCGAGAAACAGTCACATTAACACCTTCCGCTTCAAGCTTGTTTAATCTTTCTGTAACACGGTCAGAAAGTTTCTGCACACGCTCGATTGCAGCCTCCAATCGCTTGGTTACTAACTCTGTTTGCTTTCGTGCAATTTCAAGACGCTTTTTTTGTGCCTCGTCTTTCATGTTTATGCGTGCTGCGGTTGTTGATGCACGGAGCGCTTTTGCACGTGCTTCCATTTCCTCACGCGTGTTTTTTACTTCACCGCGCATTTCTTTTGCACGATCACCAAATGAAGCCTGTTGTGTTTGGCGGAGTACTTTTTCGCGGGCTTCCATTTCTGTGCGAGTATCACGAAATGCTGGTGGCATTGGCGGTCTTGGCGGCAAACCAACGGTTCCTGTGTTTGTTGTTGTCACTGATCCTGCAATTGTTGTGCCAGTTGTTTCTGCGCTTGCTGATATTGCTCCGAGTGCAAAAAGTACTACAAGGGCGATGCCTATATTTTTATTCATATATTTATTAAATTGTTAATTAGTTCCAACAATATCTTTTACATCTACTAGTGTATAAGAGTATCAAATTGTTTACAATAGGGACATGGAACAAGTAAGACCACGCCTCTGTTCGGCCGAACAGAGGCGTGGTTTTGATAAACTGTCAACTATTTACTAAATTCCTTTTTGTATAGCTCGATACTCTTCTTAACTGCATCGTGAGCTGCATCTTTTCCCTCAAATCCGGACACTTCTACTACTTTGTTCTGAATCTGTTTATAGGTGGTGAAAAAATGTTCCATTTCCTTAAGCGTGTGCTTATTTATGTCTGAAAGATCTTTTATGTCTTCCCAACGCGGGTCGCCGACAGGGACCGCAATCACTTTGTCGTCTCCTTCGCCAGAGTCTGTCATGTGCATGATAGCGATTGGTCGTGCGCACACAAGAATACCGGGGAACAGTGGATATGTAGTAAGTAGAACCACATCGAGCGCATCGCCGTCGTCCCACAATGTTTGTGGCACAAAGCCATAATCAAACGGATAGTCCTGCGCGGTGTGAAGAGCGCGGTCGAGAGCAATAAGTCCGGTTTCCTTGTCTATCTCATACTTATTTTTCGAGCCCTTTGGGATTTCAACGATTACGTTGATCTCTTTTGGAGCATTTTCACCGAGAGAGACATCGTGCCAAAGATTCATTTTCATAGTGGTAATTATACCATCTCTAAATAACCTATCCACAATAATCCAAAAATTTCGGCTGTGCCTTTGTAAAAATACTTCAAAATATCCCGATATTTCTCATTATTTTTACTTCGGCTCGCTCAAAATTTTAGGCTTCTCTGTGGAAGAGTTATTTAGAGATTGTATAAATAGTTAATAGCTAATAAGTTAAAATGCCTACTCTGCCACAGCAGGAGTTTCTTCAATTTTTACATCACCCTCCGCAGTTGCTTCCGCGACGATCTCCCCGGGAAGTCCGACGATATCAAGCTTCCACCCGGTTAGCTTTGCGGCAAGGCGAACATTTTGACCACCGCGACCAATTGCGAGCGATTGCTGGTCTGCAGAAACGGTGACAGTTGCCTGGTGCTTTTCCTCATCGAGTACCACTGACTGCACTTGTGCCGGAGAAAGCGAATCCTCGATAAACTTTTTTGGATCTTCCGACCATACAATGAGGTCAATCTTTTCACCGCCGAGCTCACTCATCACGGTTGATACGCGGACTCCGCGCTGACCTACACATGAGCCGATAGGGTCAATGTGTTCGTCGCTTGAAAATACCGCAACTTTTGCGCGCGATCCCGCCTCGCGGGCAACTGCCTTGATCTGTACGGTACCTGCTGCAACCTCGGGAGCTTCTTGTGCAAAAAGCTTCTCAATCATTTTTGGGTGCGATCGAGAAAGACGCACATCGATTCCTCGAGGAGTTTCCTCAACCTTGTAAAGATATGCGCTGATGCGTTCTCCCTGCTTGTATCTCTCGCTGGGGATCTGGTCCTCATATGCGAGGAGGCCGGTAGTTTTGCCGAGGTCTACAAAAATATTGCCACGCTCCATTCTTTGAACACTGCCCTGTACAATGTCGCCAATCTTACCGCCGTATTCACCAATAATAGAAACTTTTTCGGCTTCACGAATGCGCTGAATAATCACCTGCTTTGCAGTCTGTGCGGCGATGCGACCATAGTCATCGTGCGCTTCCAGAGGGAAAATAATCTCATCACCAGAAACTGCATCACGTTTGATTCGTCGCGCGTCTGCAAGAAGGATATCGTGTTCAGGGCTAAAACGGCGGAGTGAAATTTCTTCACCTACGGCAACTCCTTCGTTTATTGTTTTTTCTTTTGACAGGGCCTCGTCATCGGTATCCTCGGGCATACGAACAGCGTTTTCGTCAACGACGATCTTCACTTGAATAAATTCGGTTTTTCCAGAGTTTATGTCAAAAACAGCGCGAACAATTTGCCCCTTTTTACCGAAGTCTTTTTTGTATGCGGCTGCAAGCGCTTGCTCGATTGCCTCAATGATTTTCGCGCGGGGAATACCGCGTTCTTGCTCAAGCTGTTCGAGTGCCGATCCTAATGTTTTTAAGTCTAACATGATGGTTGATTTCTGGTGATTTCCTGTAAATTTGAACAAAAATTGCCCGCTTTCGAGACGGACATTAACTTGAGCATTCTATCAAAATATGGATGAATGTCAATCGTTTGTTGCAACGAGCGATATTGTAGTCATTACCGTATGTACACTATCCCCAAATTCCAGCTATAGCTGGAATTTGGGGATAGTGTACATGAGAATATAATTTTTGTGTTTTTTGCGTGCAAACTTTGATATACTTTGTTTATAAATATGAAGCACTTTGTTTTTTTTCTCCTCACCCTTTTTATTGTTCCCGTTTTTGCGTTTGCGGGAACGATTGATGCTATAAATAAATATGCGAGGTTTTATAATTCTAATGCTCTTATAAATTTTGGCGCAACAAATGGAAATGTGGTTGTGACCGATTCGGCTATCACTGGGTACGCATGGGGGGAGACCGTCGGCTGGATCAATTTGGCGCCAACGAATGGAGGTGTTCTCAATGACGGAAGCGGAAATCTCTCTGGGTATGCGTGGGGAGAGAATACTGGCTGGATCAATTTCAATCCCACAAATGGCGGTGTCACCATTGATTCATCTGGAAATTTTAACGGCTATGCGTGGAGCGAGGTAAGAGGATGGATAGTTTTTAACTGTGCGACAGATAGCACTTGCGGTACTCTTTCGCATAAGGTTCAAACTGACTGGCTTGCTCCTTCTGCTCCCACCTACCAATGCAGCAACTCACTCGACGATGACGCCGATGGTCTCGTGGATTACCCAGCAGATGCAGGTTGTACTTCGACAACCGATACTGATGAATCGGGTCCTTTTGGTGGCGGGGCGGGAGGCACTCCTTCTCCACCACCTGAGCCGACGCCTCCAACTCCAACACCTGCACCTTTACCTGTACCAAATCCAGAGCCTTCTCCTGCTCCCGAACCAACGCCTACCCCAACACCAGAGCCTGCTCCTACTCCAACACCTGCTCCAACACCAACTCCAGAACCTACTCCAGCCCCCGCCCCCACGCCAGACGGAAGCCAAAGTGGAGCAGAGAGTGTGGTCAGCGCGATTGCAGGCACATTCTCCTCTACGGTAGGGACTTTTTCAGCTCAGGTTGCTAATGTTTTCACTAATATCTCAGACTCATTTACTGAGTCAATTTCAAATATCAAGGAGGCATCAGGAGAGGCGGTAGTTCGAACAACAGAAGCAGTCAAAGAGGTGCGACGAGAAGCAAAAAAAACACTTGATAAGCCAGTAGGAAATATTACCAGTAAAACAGTAACGACAGTTGGTGTTGTAACAGGTGGTGCTACTCCGGTACTCTCCCTCTTCTTTACTCAACTCTTCTCGTTGTCGGACCTGCTCCTCCTTCCTGCGCAGCTATGGGGACTCATTCTTTCCGCTTTTGGACTCAAGCGCCGTTATCGCCCATGGGGGGCAGTGTATGATAGCGTTACCAAGCAACCTCTTGACCCTGCATATGTCTCACTACAAACTCTTAATGGCAAGGAAGTTGCGACGGCATTCACCGATCTTGATGGACGGTACGGATTTCTTGCTCCACCGGGGATATATCGCATCGTTGCAAACAAAACAAATTATAAATTTCCATCAACGCGCTTGGAGGGCAAAACTGCTGATGAATTTTATGGGAACTTATATTTTGGAGACACTATTGTTTTGCACGAAGGAGACGCGATCCTTGCGCGAGATATCCCCATGGATCCCGAAGGTTTTGATTGGAATGAATATGCAAAACGCACGCGGCACCTCATGGGATTTTATTCGCGCAATACTATTCTCATTGAACGCCTTTCGCGTGCATTGTTCGCCACGGGATTTCTCATCACACTTTTTGTGCTATTTGTAGACCCACAACCATATAGCATTGCAATCAGTATTCTATATATTTTCGTGTGGGCTCTACGCAAGGTGGGTCCTGGGGGTCGCACTCATGGAGTAGTTATAGAAAAGGAAACCGGGCTTCCTTTGTCGTTTGGAGTTGTGAAAGTGTCGCATCCTGATACAAATATTTTAGTAAGAAATAGCATCACTGACGCGCTGGGGAGATATTACTGCCTTGTCACAAAGGGTGTATACAATGTTGGCGTGATGCGCAGAGAGCAAGATGGTAATTATTCCCCTATGGAGTTTTCTAAGGAGGTGGATGCTCCCAACGGAATCATTCGCGAGAAATTCGAAGTGTGAGGAAAGGGGAGGAGGGAAAAGGAGGCCTAACCCCCCTTTCTACACGGAATAATTTATATCCAAATATATACAAACACAAAATTAGAAGTTATAAATAAGAAGAACTTTGTTTGATACTTCAAATGACGACCAATTGCTTCCCTTTATCACTGTTGTAAACAGTCAATACACGGTATAATAAGCTCGTATATTATGGCTAATTGTTCCACAACGAAAAATATCTTCTTCAAAAGAATATCACGCGCATCAATACTCCTTCTCGCGCTGTTTTTCCCCTACATGTTGTTGGCGGCATTGCCGTATTTGCCTGGCGAAACTCTCGACCCTGCTTGTACTCCAGGAAGTGCAAATTGTACTGTCGATGTATCTCAGCTTGGCGCAAGTGCTACCGCCGGGTACTTTACTGCCACCACTACTTTCAACAACACATTTCCAAATTTTATCTCAACCAGTGGCACCACCACAAACGCCACCTCGACCAATTCCTTCGCCACCACCGCCTCTTCAACCAACCTCTTCACGTCAAACCTCTCTATCGCTGCGCTCTCCGGTTTCTTGAAAGCAACCGCAGGCAGTGTGGGAACCGCACTCGTCAATCTCGCGAGTGATGTCTCGGGCAATCTCCCTGTCACGAACTTAAACAGCGGTACCGGCGCCTCCGCCTCCACCTTCTGGCGCGGTGACGGCACGTGGGCGACACCGACGGGTGGTTCTCAAACTCCATGGACTTCCGCCATCGATGGGGGAGGTTTCGCACTCACGAATGCGGGAGCAATCACGGGGACGAGCTTCACGGCGACGTCCACCTCTAACAACACCTTCCCAAATCTCATTGCAACCAACAGCACCACCACCTCTGCCACCACAACAAGTTCGTTTGCAACCACAGCATCATCAACCAATCTCTTCACTTCGAACTTCAAACTTGCTTCACTCACAGGATTTTTGAAAGCAACGGCGGGAACGGTCGCAACCGCACTCGTCAATCTTGCATCGGACATCACGGGAACCTTGGGTATTACGAACGGCGGTACCGGACTTTCTTCATCTCCCACCTACGGACAGCTTCTCGTTGGCAACACATCAAGCGGTTATACCCTTTCTGCAACATCAACATTAGGCGTTGCTCTCTCAGACACCACGGGCACTCTTTCCGTCGCACGCGGTGGCACGGGACTTGCCTCATACACGCAAGGGGATGTTTTGTACGCATCCGGTGCGGGCACTCTCGCCGGCACATCAACCGCCAACCTCAAAACAACACTTGCGCTCAACAACGTGGAGAACACGGCGCTCTCGACATGGGGAGGAAGCACAAACCTTGCGACACTCGGCATCATTACCGCCGGCACATGGAATGGCAATGCAATCGGAGATGCCTACCTCACCAAAACAGGAAACTGGACAGGAACTTTTGACGGACAAGAGGGAAGCTACTATCTTAACGCAAGCAACCTAACTAATTTTGGCACTCCTTTTTATACATATTTCAACGGTACCACCACCACCGCTCTTACAGAAGGCGCGAATCAATATTTCACGGACGCGCGTGCGGATGCACGCATCAATGCGACGACAACACTTGGCACGCTCACTGATCTTCCGAACCTCCTGCGCTCAACCACCACGAACGCAACCTCCACTTCCTTCTTCGCCACCACCGCCTCTTCAACCAACCTCTTCACGTCAAACCTCTCTATCGCTGCGCTCTCCGGTTTCTTGAAAGCAACCGCAGGCAGTGTGGGAACCGCACTCGTCAATCTCGCGAGTGATGTCTCGGGCAATCTCCCTGTCACGAACTTAAACAGCGGTACCGGCGCCTCCGCCTCCACCTTCTGGCGCGGGGACGGCACATGGGCGACACCTGCAGTGGTCTCACAGACACCATGGACTTCCGCCATTGACGGTGGAGGGTTTGCGCTTACGAATGCGGGTGCAATCACGGGGACGAGTTTCACGGCGACGTCAACGAGTGCCGCGAGTTCATTTGCAGCGAATGTCGGTATTGGGAACGCGGCACCCTCCTCCCGCCTCGACATCACCAACTCCGCCACGAGCTCCGCCATCATCACCCTCCGCGACCCGCTCGGCAATGCGTCGCTTGAAATGAGGGCGGGAACATCGACGTTATACAATACGTTTATCGGTCTTGGTGCAGGGCAGGCGAACACCACCGGCTACAAAAACACCGCCACCGGCCCCTACTCCCTCTTCTCCAACACCACCGGCTACTCCAACACCGCAAACGGCCCCTACTCCCTCTTCTCCAACACCACCGGCACCTCCAATACTGCCAACGGCTATCTGTCCCTCGCTTACAACACCACTGGCTCATACAACACCGCCCTCGGCTATCAGTCCGGCTACAACGTCACCACTGGTTACGACAACATCTTCTTGGGACACGACCAAAACACCGGCGGCACCGCCATCACCACCGGCTACAACAACATCGGACTCGGCTACAACATCAAATTCCCCGCGGTCTCCTCGAGTAACATGCTCAATCTCGGCAACTTCCTCTTTGCAAATCTCCCTGCGACGACGACCGCAACCACGATCGGGAATACTCCGCTCACCGGCTTACTCGGTGTCGGCACATCATCACCGTACGCCAAACTCACCGTTTGGGGAGGGGATACGCTTTCGACATCGAAAGCATTCGAAGTTGCGAATAGTGCGTCGACAACGCTCTTCACCATTTTGAATAGTGGCAACGTCGGCATCGGCACCACGTCGCCTTACGCAAAACTCTCGGTCGTGGGCGAAGTGGTCAGCGCATACTTCACGGGAACGACGACGGCAAACAACACCTTCCCCAATCTCGTCGCCACGAACAGCACCACCACCAACGCCACCACGACCAATTCCTTCGCCACCACCGCATCATCAACCAACCTCTTCACCACAAACTTCACACTCGGTTCACTCAGTGGGTTCTTGAAAGCCACCGCAGGGAGTGTGGGAACCGCACTCATTGACCTTGCGTCAAACGTCACCGGCAATCTTCCCGTCACGAACTTAAACAGCGGTACCGGCGCCTCCGCCTCCACCTTCTGGCGCGGGGACGGCACATGGGCGACAGCAGGGGGTGGTTCTCAAACTCCATGGACATCTGCGATTGACGGCGGAGGGTTTGCGCTCACCAATGCAGGTGCTATTACGGGGACGAGTTTCACGGCGACAAGTACGACCGGTGCTTCCTCTATTGCGTATCGTTTGGGTATTGGCAACACCACCCCCGCATCCCGCCTCGACATCACCAACTCCGCCACCTCATCCGCCATCATCACCCTCCGTGACCCGCTCGGCAATGCGTCGCTTGAAATGAGGGCGGGAACATCGACGTTGTACAACACGTTTGTTGGTCTTGGTGCAGGGCAGGCGAACACCACCGGCTCCAACAACACCGCAAACGGCTTACAATCCCTCTACTCCAACACCACCGGAAACGTGAATACCGCAATCGGCGAGGGTGCTCTCTACTCCAACACCACAGGATCTGGAAACACCGCGCTTGGCGAAGCTCTCACTAGTAACACCACTGGTGGGGATAACACTGCTGTTGGTACTTCCGCTCTTTATGCCAACACTACAGGTATCGAGAATACAGCTATCGGAGCTTTTGCTGGGGAGTATAACGTAGAGGGTTCTCGTAATACTATTATTGGCTACAATGCAGCGGGCTATGACACACCTTTCGGTTCATCGTACTACGATAACACTATTTTAGGAGCCTATGCTGGTCGTTATTTGGATACCGGTTCCTATAACACTCTGCTTGGTAGATCCGCCGGCTCAAGCAACACCACAGGAAACTACAACACTGCCTCTGGTTACCAGTCACTCTTCTACAACACCACCGGCTCATACAACACCGCCAATGGCCCCACCGCCCTTGGTAGAAACACAACAGGTACCGATAATGTCGGAGTTGGTCTCGACGCACTTTTTTGGAACACAACCGGCTCTTATAACGTTGCACTTGGTTCTGGAGCTGGAGCTACCGGCTTAGGGGTTCATGAGAGAAATACTTTTGTTGGCGCGCAGACAAACTACAACGTATCCACACCTATATTAGACACCACTTCGCTTGGCTATCAGGCTGGGTACAACAACACCGGATGGAACAGCACGTTCCTCGGAGAATACTCGGGACGAAACAATACCTCAGGGAATAATAATATTACTATCGGATTTAACGCTCTTGTTCCTTCGCCAACTGCAAGCAACCAGCTCAACATCGGTAATATCATTTTCGGTACTGGTCTTGCCGCCACTTCTTCATCCGCTACTGTCATCCCTGCTTCTACTGGCAATATCGGCATCGGAACTACAGCTCCTTCCTCCCGCCTCGACATCACCAACTCCGCCACCTCATCTGCTGCGATCACGCTTCGTGACCCGCTCGGCAATGCGTCGCTTGAATTGAGAGCAGGGACGTCGACGTTGTACAACACATTTATTGGTTTTGGTGCAGGGCAGGCGAACACTACAGGCTCCTCCAACACCGCAAACGGCTATAAGTCCCTTTTTTATAATACTACTGGCTCTTCCAACACCACCTCCGGCTACTTCTCCCTCTACTTCAACACCACCGGTGCCCAAAATACTGCGAATGGCCACTGGTCTCTCTTTTCCAATAGTACTGGTTTCAATAACACCGCAAACGGCCTCTACTCCCTCTACGCCAACGACACTGGCGCTCAGAACACCGCGGATGGCGTAATGTCCCTCTACAACAATAGTACTGGTTCCAATAACACCGCCAATGGCATTCAGTCCCTCTACTCCAACACGACAGGCTCCTACAACACCGCCCTCGGCTATAAGTCCGGCTACAACGTCACCACCGGCTACGACAACATTTTCTTGGGGCATGACGCAAACACCGGCGGTACCGCCATCACCACCGGCTACAACAACATCGGCTTGGGCTACAACATCAAATTCCCCGCAGTTTCTTCGAGCAACATGCTCAACCTCGGCAATTTCCTCTTCGCCAATCTCCCTGCGACGACAACTGCCACCACAATCGGCAACACCCCGCTCACCGGACTCCTCGGTGTCGGCACCTCAAGCCCTTACGCAAAACTCACCGTCTGGGGAGGGGATACGCTTTCGACATCGAAAGCATTCGAGATTGCCAACAGCGCTTCTTCTACACTTTTCTCTGTATCAAATAGTGGTAATGTTGGAGTTGGAACGACTTCGCTTACCTACTCACTCCACGTAGCAACGAGCACTGTGGGCGGAGTTGTGGCGCGGTTTGAAAACGGCACCGGCTACTGCGATATCAACCCTACGACCACGGCGCTCGTATGTACTTCTGATGCAACGCTGAAAAAGAACGTGGCAACGATAGATAGAGCACTTGATTCTATTACTGCACTCCGTGGGATCACTTTTAACTGGAACAATGAAGATGAGCAAGTACAGAGGCACGTTGGTTTCCTAGCGCAAGAAGTGGAAAAAGTACTTCCAGAACTTGTCGCGACCGACACGATGAGTGGCAAGAAATCAGTGAACTACATTGGCTTTACGCCGGTTTTAGTGGAGGCGATCAAAGAGCTTGCGACGAGAGTATCCTCTCTCGAGGCGCGTATTTCACAAGGAGTTTCTCGGGGGATCGGTGATTTAAAAGACCTTATTGTTGATACTCTTACCGCACGTAAGGTGGTAACAGATACGTTAGAAATGAAGGATAGTGCAACCAATGAAATTTATTGTATAAAGATAACCAACGGAGAATGGGATAAATCGAAGGGCGCTTGCGGAAATACACCTGAAAACAATCAGGCATCGGTCGTTCAAGCAACAGAGAATGAACCTGTAGTGCCAGAGGAGCCGGCAGCAGCCACATCGCCAACGGAATCAGAAGCAGATCCCGCGCCATCAATAGAATCCGACGCAATTGAACCTGTAGCTGAGGTAATTACCGAAACACCTACACAACCTGCGGAAGCCCCTACCGTAGAAACACCAACCGCGCCCACAGAAATTGTAGCAGAGCCCGTGGCAAGCGCGCCCGCTGAGGAGCCGGCACCGAGCGTGCCCGCAGAAACCGTCGCGGAGCCTGTGGCAAGCGCACCCGCCAATCCCGCACCCGAGACTGAGTAAAAACAAGCAAAACATTTCAATGTTATGAAAAAGATATATGTCATCATAGCGATTACCATTGTGCTCGGAGCTGCTATTTTTGTCACTTGGAGGCAAGGCCTCCAAATAAATATCTCTGATAGTAAAAAATACACAGATGAATTACTTGGTTTCTCTTTTGCTTATCCCGTAACATATTCAATTAGTTCATTTGGTTCCCCTGACGACAATGCAGGCGAAACTATTTTGATACAAAAAGAAGGAGGCGAAAAAGGCATTCAAGTGCTCATTACGCCGTTTGATGAAGATATTGTGCTTACGGAGACGCGTATCCGTTCTGATATTCCTGATCTTGCGATTACTGATGTCTACACACAAAAGGTTGGCACAAGGGAAAATGCTGTGCAGACAGTTGTTTTTACGAGCATAAATTCACTCATGGGTAAAAGTAATGAAGCGTGGTTTGTGTATAAAGGAAAACTGTATCAGATGAGCGCACCAGTCGATGTACACGACGTCTTTGCAACAATGCTCAATTCGTGGGAATTCTAATTTGTTGGCATACTAGACAGGTATAACATGCAGAAAAAACAAAATAATTATGCATTTATAGACAGCCAGAACGTAAACCTTGCCATTCGTGCGCTTGAGTGGAGGCTGGATTTCAAAAGATTCCGTGTTCACCTGCGCGAGACATACGGGGTTTCTAAAGCATTCCTTTTCATTGGTTACATTGAGGGCAATAATGACCTATATGTATCACTTCAAGAGGCAGGCTTTATTTGTATATTCAAACCAACTTTGGAGTATAAAGATGGAACAACAAAGGGTAATTGTGATGCCGAATTGGTGTTACAAGCGATGATGGAATATCCGAACTATGATAAAGCGGTTATTGTGACCGGGGACGGAGACTTCTATTGTCTCGCTAAATATCTTATTGAAAGAGAGAAGCTCGAAGCATTATTGATACCCGACAAATCTAGATTTTCAGCGCTCTTGAGATTTAAGATATTTCGCCCCCATCTTCGATTTATGAATGATCTTCGAGAAAAGCTCGCGTATAAAAAAGAAAGACCCCGCAAGGACGGAACCTTGTAGGGTGATCTTTCTCGTTGGTGATTAATCTATGATATACAACCGTACACACAAAGTCAAGAGATATTGGGGATTTTTGCCTCTTCTCATTTTTCTCTTATCTGCTTCATCTGTTTCTGCCGCAACCCTCCAAAAACCACCAAACAACCTTGGTCTTGTCGGCTACTGGCCGATGAATGAGGGCACGAGTACGCAAGCGGGAGATTTTTCGGGGCGAGGGAACACGGGAACGCTCACTAATATGGCAAACCCGGCAACAGGAACGAGCGGGTGGGGGAACGGCAAGTTGGCGGGCGGGCTCAACTTTGACGGTGTGGATGATTCTGTGGACATTGGGACAGGCAGCAGTTTGAATGTTAGTGGTGCCGGTGCTGTCAGTCTATGGTTCAAGCAAAATGGAGCACCTGTGGGGTATCATGCTCTTGTTAATAAATTTAATACTAATGGGTATCAACTTTATATCACCTATAATAGTCTTTTTTCTTTTTGGAGTGGTAGTACAATAAATTCAACATACACACTTTCTTCCTCTGATTTATCGTGGCATCATTATGTTGTAACGACAAATGGCACAACGCTAACCTTCTATGTAGACGGTATACAAAAAGGAACTGGCAATATGGGATTTGGTTCAAGTGTGCCAACGGTGCATGCTCTTGGTGTTTTTGGTTCGAACAAAACTAATGGCGTGATGGACGACGTCCGCATCTACAACCGAGCGCTCTCTGTTGCGGAAATCGCCAACCTCTACCAATCCGGCTCGGCAAAACTGAACACTTCCCAGAATAACAAAGTCACAAACGGCCTTGTGGGTCTCTGGTATTTCGATGGCGCGGATATGTCGGGCACCACCGCCTACGACCGCTCCGGTTCGGGCAACAACGGCACCCTCACGAACGGCCCCCTCCGTGCCATCGGCAAAGTGGGGCAGGGACTTTCTTTTGATGGATCGAATGATTATGTGAATTCTGCTAATAATTTTGATAGTTCAGTGTTCAGTGTTTGTGCATGGATATACCCGACAGCAAGCAATACTTTAGCGAGAGTCATTACTACTCCTTCTGGTAATACAACAAAATGGTCAATTATTTTTAATACCTCAAAGGTGAGTTTTGATGTAAATAGTGGAACTGCACCAGGGACTTCCGCGCTCGCCTTAAATAATTGGTATCATGTATGTGGAACATACGACGGGGCAAATAAACTTCTTTATTTAAACAGCATAAACCAAATTGCTTCAGGCGCAGGCAGTATTGCATATGATGCGGGAACAGGTATACGAATTGGAGCACGGCATAATACTTCTCGATTTTTTGCTGGTGGAATCGACGATGTCCGTATCTATAACCGCGCACTCACACAAGCCGAGATCACTCAGCTTTACAACATGGGCGGCTCGAAGATCAATGCTCCACAAAACAACATCCCCGGGAGCACCCTCCAGTCTGGCTTGGTCGGTCTCTGGTCATTCAATGGTCCTGATATGTCGGGCACTACTGCGTATGACCGTAGCACGAGCGGCAATAACGGCACCCTCACGAACGGTCCTCTTCGTGCAATCGGCAAAGTGGGGCAAGGACTGTATTTTGACGGGACGGATGATTATGTGGCAGTACCGCACTCTGCAACATTAAACAGCTACCCATTAACTGTTTCTGCTTGGTTCAAAACATCAATGACCGGTAATGCTGGCATTGTAAACAAATATGTGTCTTCTTCTGCAAATGGGTACCAATTATATTTTAATAACGGCACTCTTTGTGCATGGTATATAAGGGATGGCGGTAATCATGTATGGAATGGAGGAAATTGCTCGTTAGGTGCTGGTGGTCTCAATAATAACACTTGGCACAATGCTGTATTTGTAGTTGATTCCTCAGGCGGAGCTATGTATGTTGATGGAACTTTACGGGCAACTCAGGTATGGTCAGGGTCTCCTGGTGTAATAACAACAACACAGGGTATTTCGATTGGTTACTATCCGAATTCCGCAGGTAACTTTCGTGGCTTCATCGACGATGTCCGCATCTACAACCGCGCGCTCACCCAAGTGGAAGTCACCCAGCTCTATAACATCGGTCGTTAACTATATCAACTATTTGGAGGCCTTGCCTCCAAATAGGGAAATAATATATAATGACGATATGTCAGTCAGAAAAGTACCATTTGTGAACGGGGAATATTACCATGTGTATAATCGCGGGGTTGACAAGCGCATCATTTTTTCGGATGAGGATGATATGTCTCGATTTATACAAAGTATGGTTGAGTTTAATGTCGTAGAACCAATCGGAAGTATTTACGAGAAGTCCTTTGCCGAAAAACGTTTTGGAGGCAAGGCCTCCAAAACGGAGGGAGAGAAACTTGTTAATTTCGTTACATATTGCCTTAACCCAAATCATTTCCACTTTGTCCTTGAGCAAGTGGCAGACAACGGAATCGAAAAATTTATGCACAAAATGGGAACTGGGTATACAAGATATTTCAACGACAAGCATAAGCGATCAGGGGTATTGTTTCAGGGGAAGTACAAAGCCACGCATATTGATTCTAATGAGTATCTCCTTTACGTGAGCGCATATGTGAATTTGAATGACCGCGTGCACCGACTTGGAGGCAAGGCCTCCAAGTCGGTGAAGAGTCGGTCGAGTTGGAGAGAGTACGCAGGGGGATTGAAAGGAGAACCGAAAACAGGTTTTTGCGCCAAGGATATTGTTCTTGACCAATTTAATAATATCGAGGGCTATCAGGATTTTGCCGAAAGTGCGCTCGAGAGCATATTGGAAAGGAGGGAGGATATGAAAGAGATGGAAGGGTATTTGTTGGAGTAAACAATTACTTGGATGCAAGGCCTCCAAGTAATGGGTGGGTTATGCATAACATTGATTAACTGTAAAGAAAACATTACAATGACATCAAGTGAAGCTTTAAAAATTACAAACTAAAATTAAAAACGAAAAAACGAAGTATTACAATAATATGGAAGAAGAAAACAAAAATGAGGCCGGTGCCGGAAATGGGCGGTTGAACGTATTGCGCAGGTTTATGTCAGCTGATCTTGATGCCGCTTCTTTTCGCGTTTTGCTTTTCGTCATCTTTCTGTTGCCATTTTTTGCATTGCCGTTTGGTATTTTTGCGGTTGATTTTAATAAAGCGATGTTGTGGTACATCGGTATTTCTTTGGCGTCCATATTCTTTCTCCTTGCGCGATTTAACAAAAGGAATACCCTTTTTCCGAGAAGTTTTCTTCTTTCAAGTATGTTTTTTGTCGCGTTCGCGTGGCTCATAGCATCCCTGTTTTCCAATAACACAGCACTCTCTCTTGCTGGGATGGGGTATGAAACAGGAACATTCGCGTTCTTTTTGTTTTTAGCGATAACAGCGTTTCTTGTCTCTGTCCTACATCGTTCAGTGGAGCGTATCACGTTATTGTATGGAATTATTTTTGTTTCCGCTTTAATCCTCTTTGTGGTGCAGTTTTTGCACACAGGGTTTGGGGTACCGCTTCCTCCGTGGGAGATGTTCAGCAGCAGGGTTTCTGGTCTTTTAGGAAATTGGAATGATTTAGGAATTTTTTTCGGATTGATCGCAATCCTCTCGCTCTCTTGCCTTGAGTTTATGAATGGAGAGAAGGGGGTACGCACTTTTTTGTGGACAGTGCTGATTACCTCATTATCCGCAGTATTTTTTGTTAACTTTCTCAAACTCCAGCTTGTTCTTGGTATTTTTGTTTTGGCACTTTTGGTGTATCGTCTTGTTGTGCCAGTACATATGGTAGAGGGGGCAGAAGTAAAAAAGTATGCTTTTTTAAGACCTTCCTTTTTTGTTTTTATTGCAATAGTGATTTTTGGTTTATTAAATAATGCAATTGGCGGTCTTGTTGCACCGCTCGGTATCCAGTTTTCGCAAGTCTACCCTTCGTGGGGAGCGACTCTCGGTGTTATAAAGAGCGTTCTGTCTCACGATTTGTTTTTTGGCTCCGGTCCAAATACTTTTTCTTATGACTGGTTTATTTTTAGACCAGATGTTGTTTCCAATACTATTTTTTGGAACACCCCATTTCAATCGGGGGTAGGGAGACTGCCTTCAATGGTAGCCGAGGCGGGGGTATTGGGCGGCGTTGCGCTAATTACTTTTATTTTTTCCTTGGCTTACAAGGCGAAGACCGTTGTTTCTTACAAGGAGCAGAATTTAAAAAGAATGCTTCTCGCATCTTCGTTTTTTGGCTCTGTGTATTTGTGGGTCTTTGTCATTATTTATGTGCCAGGTTTTCTCATTTCTGCGCTCGCAGGTATTTTTACCGGGGTATTAATTTCCTCCGTCAATTTGGCAAATGGTGTAGCGCTTGGAGAAATGCAGTTTGAGAAAGGAACAAAAAAAAGCTATGTTTTCTATTCTATAATAGTAATCCTGATAGGAGGTTTTGTGTGCAGCATTTATTTAGCGGGAACAAGGTATGTTGCAGGATATTTTTACAGTGCTGCATTAAAAGAAGCCTCGGTGAAGAATAATCTGGATAAAGCAGACGTTTATTTGAAGAGAGCAACGATGCTTGCTCCGCAAGATGTTTATTTTCGAAGCGCCACAGAGATTAGTCTCGCTAAGTTAAGACAATTATTCGCCCGTTTGAATGAAACAAACAACCCGACTGACACGGAAAAGGCGCAATTCAACAATGTTCTGAAGGAAACAGTACAAAATGCACAAAATGCCACAAGGGCAAACCCTCTTGATGCAGAGAATTGGATGGAACTTGGAAAGGTTTATGAGACGATCATTCTCTTTGATACCGAAAAACTAAAAGCCTCAGCAATCTCTGCATACATGGAAGCATTGCGCGTATCACCGCACAACCCGACACCACTCTTGGCACTCGCGCGCGTAGAGCTTCAAACAGGGAATCAAGGCAAGGCACTGGAGTATCTCAACGAAAGTATAAAAATCAAAAGTGATTTTACTGCAGGACATATAATGCGCGCTCAAGTCTCGGCTACCAAAGGAAAATTATCAGAAGCGATTTCGGAACTTGAACAAACTGTTCTTGCAAATCCAAATAATCCTGAAAATGGGAATATTATTCTCTATATCGGCATCCTTTATTACCAAGATGGATACTACGAAAGAGCACAAAATATCTTTGAAAAATTAGTATCAGCAAATTCAAACTTCTTGGATGCGCGGTACGCTCTCGGACTTGTGTATGATAAAAGAGGAAGAATCGAAGATGCGATTGCACAATTTGAGGCAATAAACACATTGGTTCCGGAGAACAATGAAGTGCAAACAGTATTGAATAATTTGCGCACAGGTCGGGGTGCTCTAGGAAATATTGTTGCTCCGGAACCTGAGCCAGAGGTCTCCACAAAAAAGAGTGTGAACAAAAAATAATGCAAACGGGGGCGCGAGTGACGTTGTTGAAGCCTAGCTTCAACAACGTCACTATGGAGAAGAAAACTGCGAGGGCGAGGCTTAGGGGAAGATAGCGGATAGGTTCTACGCATCCCCATTTTCTCTGTGTTAGAATTTTGGTATACTATTCGGTAAGACGATGACCGTTAACAACAAACAGCTCAAAGATTTTATTGCAGACTCAGGGCTTGTGCCACGCACGGAGCTCGATGACGCGGAAAAGCGCGCAACAGAAAAGAAAATATATCTTGGAGATATTCTTGTTTCTGATGGAAAACTTTCCGAAGATGATCTTCGTCGCACTGAAGCATATATCCTAGGTATCCCGTTTGTGGGATTGAAAGGACAAAAGATTGATTTCGAAGTTCTATCGCTTATTCCTGAGCCTATCGCGCGCAAGCACAACATTGTTGCGTTTAAAAAAACAACAACGGAACTTGAGGTCGCCATGCTCGATACTGACGACCTCGCTGCAATAGAATTCGTTAGAAAGAAAGTAGGGTTAAAAATTCTCCCGCGCCTCACCGACAAAGATTCTATGAAAGGCGTGCTTTTGCAGTATCAAAAAAGTCTCAAGGCGGAGTTTGGCGATATTATTGAAAAAGAGGCAGGCGCACTGAAGATTGCCGTAGAGGGCGATGAAGCACAAAGTGAAGAAGACTTGAAAAAGCTTGCTGAAGATTTGCCAGTCGTGAAGATTGTGGACACACTGCTCAATCACGCAATCATACAAGGAGCATCAGATATTCATATTGAACCAATGGACACGCAAGTGGTGATTCGTTATCGAATTGATGGAATTCTCCATGATGCAATGGTGCTTCCCAAGACTGCGGCGCCGGGTATAGTGGCGCGCATCAAAGTGCTTGCAAACCTGAAGCTCGATGAAAAGCGCTTACCACAAGATGGTCGTTTCAAGATTGAGTCGGCGGGGGAGAAAGTCGCATTCCGCGTATCAACACTCCCTGTCTACTATGGCGAGAAAACAGTGATGCGCCTTTTACGCGAGTCGGTGTCTGGTTTTACGCTTGAAGGACTTGGTTTTCACGGCATCAGCCTTGAGCGCATTTATGGGGCGACCAAACAGCGCGTTGGAATGATTCTCACCACTGGACCTACGGGTTCTGGCAAGTCGACGACACTCTACACAATCTTGGATATTTTGAATGAACCCGATGTGAACATTTCAACCATCGAGGATCCTATCGAATATCAGATGACGCGCGTGAACCAAACGCAGGTGAAGCCGGAAATAGGGCTTACGTTTGCGAGCGGGCTTCGCTCTCTTGTGCGTCAGGATCCGGATATTATTATGGTCGGCGAGATTCGTGACAATGAAACGGCATCACTTGCGGTAAATGCGGCGCTCACCGGGCACCTCGTGCTTTCGACACTCCACACCAACTCTGCCGCAGCAACAATGCCACGCCTTCTCGATATGGATATTGAGCCATTTCTTATCATTTCGACGGTCAATGTCATTATTGCACAGCGTCTTGTGCGTCGCCTCGCTACAGCGAGGGAAAAATATTTTCTTAGTCCTGCCGAAATTGAAGCACTCAAAAAGTCTGTTGATCTCGACCGTGTGATGAAAGTCTTGAAAGAAGAAAATATCGTCTCGCCGGAAGCCCAATGGAAAGATGTTCCGTTTTGTCATCCCCAAAAATCCCCTGAAAGCGAGGATGGATATAAAGGGCGCGTCGGTATTCATGAGGTGTTAAAAATGTCTCCCGCAATACGCGAACTGATCATCAAAGGAGCAGCACCCGTTGAAATTGAGGAGCAGGCGAAGAAAGAGGGAATGATCACGATGCTCGAAGACGGTATCGTAAAGTCGGTGCAAGGATTGACGACAATCGAGGAAGTGCTTCGTGTGGTGTCGGAGTAATTATTGTATAATTGTTTTGACGCTCTAAAGATTAGCAGAAAAATGCCAAAATTTAAATACAAAGTACGCGAACTGTCAGGCAATGAAACAGAAGGTGAGATGGAAGCCTCTGACCGTTTTGCGGTTGCATCTCAATTGCGCAGTGCGGGGAAATCGGTAATTTCGGTTGAGGAGGTGAGCAAGGGGTTTGTCCTCAATATGGATACGATCAATGAGATGCTTTCTCGAGTAAAAGAGCAGGAGTTGATCGTGTTTTCGCACAATTTGAGTGCGATGATGAAAGCGGGACTTGCTCTGTCTCGCGGACTTTCTATACAGGAAAGACAGACAAAAAATCCTGCGCTCAAAAAAACATTGAAGACGCTCATCGATGAAATTAGCCGAGGGTCCACACTCTCGGCTGGTATGGCAAAGTTTCCAAAGGTATTTTCACCGATATTCGTTTCAATGGTGCGTGCAGGCGAGGAATCAGGACGGCTTTCGGACGCCCTCCTCGTTGTCGGTGACCAACTTGAAAAAAGCTATCTTTTGAAAAAGAAAATAAAGGGCGCGATGATATATCCTGCTGTCGTTATCGTGACCCTTATTATTATTGCTGTATTGATGTTTATTTATGTGGTGCCCACGCTCGCGGCAACATTTAAAGAGCTCAACACGGAGCTTCCTACGAGCACAAAGGTTATTATGTGGATCTCCGACACGCTTTCAAACCATCTCCTTTTTGGAATACTCGTTGTTTCAGGTGTTGTTGGCGTGATTGTTTTGGGTCTCCGAACAAAGGCAGGGATGCGCGCCCTAGAGACAGTGTCGTTTCGTTTGCCTGTTGTTGGTGCTCTTGTGCGCCAGTCAAACTCGGCACGAACCGCGCGAACATTATCATCACTCCTTTCATCAGGCGTCGACATGCTCGAGGCAATCAACATCACAAGAGACGTGTTACAAAATTCGTATTATAAAGAAATGATGACGCTAGCGGGAGAGCGTGTACAAAAAGGCATTCCATTGTCATCAGTGTTTGCCGAGAACGATATTTACCCCCTTTTGGTGAGCGATATGATTGAAGTGGGTGAGGAAACAGGAAAGCTTTCCGATATGCTCCTTAATTTGGCGCTCTTTTTCGAAAATGAAGTTGATGAGGCGACAAAAAATATGTCTACAATCATTGAACCGCTCCTCATGGTTTTCATTGGCGCATCAGTCGGATTCTTTGCGGTGTCGATGATTTCACCAATGTACTCGGTGATGAGCAATATTTAACATTATGAAAAACAACCGATCGCGTGGATTCACCCTCCAAAATTTTTCAAGGAAAAACTTAGGTGGGTTCACTGCACTGGAGCTTCTAATGGTTATTGCTATTCTTGGGATTCTTTCAGCGATTATACTCACTCCGTTTAAAGCGTTTCGTAACAGTAAAGTACTCGATACTGCTTCCGAGGAGACACTCGCCCTTCTTTCTGAGGCTCGCGGAGACACCCTTTCTGGGAAAGGCGGTTATCAATACGGGGTGCATTTTGAAGCATCACAGATTGTACTCTATCGCGGTGCAACATATTCAGCAGGAGATGCGAATAATAAAGCTGTGGTACTCGATAACGCACTTGAGGTCTCGTCTATCGCGCTTGCGGGAGGCGGGGCCGATGTCCTCTTTGATCGCTTGACGGGAAAAACGGCCCAAAACGGCACCGCTGTCATTCGTGTAAAGAGCGACACATCAAAAGTGCGAACGATTACCATCGAGAAAACAGGAGTTGCAAGTGGGTCCTAGTGCATATGACTGCAACAATGTTATACTAAACAGATATGAACCGCGGATTCGGACTCACTGAAATTATTATTGGGAGTGCAATACTCACTACCTCTCTTTTAAGTATTTCTCTCTACTATCAGCAGTCGATCAAGGTAAGTCGATCAACCGCACAAGTCGCACAAGCAAGCCTTCTTCTTGAGGAGGGTCTTGAAGTGGCGAAGTTTTTTCGTGATACGAGCTGGATAAATGTTTCTGCGCCGGCGACGGGAACAACCTACTTCATTTCATTTAACGGAACCAATTGGGCAACGAGTACAACTAATGTTTTTATCGATGGTATGTTCGAGCGCACAATTCGCTTTGACGATGTTTACCGCGACGGAAACGATGACATTGTTTCATTGGGTGGTACGCTCGACACGGGTACGCGTAAGGTTACGGCGACGGTGAGCTGGCGGGATCGCACCGCAACAACAACACGCGTGATTGAAACCTACATTACTAACATTTTTTAATATGTACTCATTTTCTTTATCACGTCGTCGCGGATTCACCCTTATTGAAATGGTTGTCTATACAGCAATACTCGGCATTATTGCTGTTCTCGCAATCAATTCAACACTTGCGATGACGCGCGCGTTCACTAGTTTGCGCGTATCACGCGATATTAATAGTTCTGCGACTGCACTTTTTGAGCGATTAACACGAGACATCCGCGGAGCCTATGGTGTTGATTTGGCGCAGAGCGATCTTGGTTCGAATCCTGGACGGCTTACACTCAACACTAAAGACGGAGGCGGCTCAAACACCACGATAGAGTTTTATGTTGATAATGGATTGATAAAAATTCGCGAGGGTGGTGTTGCACAGGGGACTATTACGACCACGAGTACCACTGCAACGAATTTCGTGGTGCGACAACTCTCAAACATAAATACTCAGGCAGTCAAAATAGAGGTAACACTCTCGGCAACACGCGGGGATATTACCAGAACGCGTAACTTTTACACCACGGTCGTTTTGCGCGGGACATATTAACGTATAACGAACATTATGAACAACTTTCAATCTACAGTGAAAACAAGGGTAAAATACAACCGTGGTGCGGCGCTCACTATTTCGGTACTTTTTTTCCTTATTATTTCTATCGCAATCGTGCTTGGATCCGCGTCTCCTGTAGTTCGTGATCTCAAAAACGCACAGTCACTAATTAAGTCAAAAAGCTCATACTATACTTCAGAAGCGGGGACCGAGGACGCATTTTATCGAATCAAAAAAGGAAAGCAACTCTCAAATCCGGAAATTCTCTCGCTTAATAGCGGCACCGTCTCTGTTTCAAATGCAAATGTAAGCGCTGGTGAAAAAGAAATTATAGCATCGGGTGATGTATCGACGAATGACCGCAAAGTGAAGCTCACTATCTTTACAGGGATGGGTGCGGACTTTGCATATGGCGCACAGGTTGGTGATGGGGGACTTGTGATGGCTAATAATTCAGTAGTAAAAGGGACTGGTGGTGCCGTAGGGAATGTTTTTAGTAATGGACCTATTGTTGGTTTAGGCACGGCGACGATTACTGGTAATGCCACAGTGGCAACGAGCGTGACTGAAGACGTGCAAGCGCGTTCAACGGTGTGTGATACCGACCAATTGGTTGGGAAAACAAGTCCTCAAATTGACTATGCGCAGAGTTTTGTTCCTTCTGACACTTTGCCACTCTCACGTGTTAGCTTGTACGTGAAGAAGGTTGGTTTGCCATCGAGTCCCTCTGTTGAAATTGTCGAAGATAATAGCGGTTCACCAAGTTCGACTGCTATTGCGAGCGCAACGCTCCTTTCCGGCAATGTTACCACAAGCTACGGATGGATCGATGTTTCATTCTCCACGCCGGCAAACTTGGTTGCGGGCAATACTTACTGGATTGTGCTTGATACGGGAACGAATTCAAGCAACTATTTTATATGGTGCAGTGACAGTAATAACGGACTCGGGAATGGGGTAGCGAAATACAAAAGCAGTTGGTCAACAGGCGGTTCGTGGACGCAAATAACGGGCGACCTTGGGTTCAAGACATACTTGGGCGCAGGTATGGGGAGTATAAATCAGCTGGTAGTAAACGGCACTGCGAAGGCAAATACAATTGTGAACAGCACCATCATTGGCACAGCATACTGCCAGACTGGTTCGGGGAACAATAAAGTATGCAATACATCACAGGCGGATCCATCTCCAATGAATATGCCAATCTCTGAGGCGAATATCGAGCAGTGGAGGACCGACGCAGCAACTGGTGGAACGATTGTGGGTAATTGCGGAGATTCAGGAGTTGCGATTTGTACCATAACGGGCGCCACTCTTTCTTTGGGTCCCAAAAAAATTACCGGCGACTTAATAGTTAGTAATAATAGGACTTTGAATTTGACGGGTGTTCTGTATGTTGTGGGGAATGTTGATATTTCAAACAACGGCACGGTTAAGTGTGATGCATCGTTTGGTGCTGATAGTTGCGTTATTGTGGCTGATGGGTGGATTAATGTAGGCAATAACGGGTTTTTTAAAGGATCAGGAGTAGCAGGAAGTTATATTCTTGGGTTGTCAGCGATTGAGGGATGTAACGGCGGTTCGCAGACGGCGGAATGCGGTCCATGGAATTCAGGGATAAATCTCGGCAACAATCTCGGAGGCGCGGTTTTTTACACTTCAAAATCAATGGTAAATCTTTCAAATAACGCAGAAATCAAGGCTGTAATTGGGTATAAGCTTAATCTTGAAAACAATGCGGAGATTGAATATGAAGAGGGAGTTACCGATGCAAACTTTTCCTCAGGTCCTGGTGGTGGGTGGAATGTGAAGAGTTGGAAGGAAATACAGTAAGTTCAGTAAAAAAGCGGGGGAACCCTTCATTTTTTCCGCCGCACAGACCTGTGGTATGATGTCACTATGAAGAAATTGATTATTGGGAATTGGAAAATGTATCCTTCAAAATTGAAAGATGCTCAGGAAAAATTTAAGGCCATAAAGAAGATTGCGGGAACGTTCCGCAACGTGCAAACTGTGGTATGTCCACCTCTCGTGTATATAAGCGAACTTAAGAAGCTTACGACAGGATATCGGTGTGTTTTGGGTTCGCAGAATGCGTGGTTTGAAAAAGAAGGTGCATTTACTGGAGAAGTTTCTCTCTCAATGCTCGCATCGATTGGTGTGCAGTATGTTATTGTTGGGCATTCCGAAAGGCGTGCAATGGGCGAGACTGATGAGCTTGTTAATAAAAAAGTTCTCGCAGGAATAAAAGAAAAAATGACGGTGGTTCTTTGTGTGGGCGAACGTGAACGCGACCAAGATGGAGAGTACATGAGATTTATTTCAGAGCAAATAAAAGACGCACTCCATGGTGTTCAAAAAAAAGAGCTTAAACAAATTGTCATTGCCTACGAGCCAATATGGGCAATAGGTAAGCATGCAGATCATCCCGCATCCATAGACGACGCCCTCGAAGTCACCATCCTTATTAAAAAAACTCTTGCTGATATGTTTGGCAAAGATGGCGCAATCATCTCCATTCTCTACGGCGGTTCTGTAGATGCAAAAAATGCATGGGAGTTTTTGCTTAAGTCGCAAGTAGACGGACTTCTTGTCGGTCGCGCAAGCCTAGACCCAAAAGTTTTCGGAGAAATCCTCGAGAGCGCAGAAAAAATAAAACCTTCCAAATGAAAAAATCTGCTATCCCCACGATTAAGGATATCAAAGATCTAAAAGGCAAGCGGGTGGTTCTCCGCCTCGATTTCAACGTACCAATAAAGAACGGTAAGATTATAGAAACGATGCGTATTGACCGTGCGATGCCAACGGTTGAGTATTTAGCAAGGAAGAAGGCGCGCGTAATCATTCTCTCGCATATCGGCAAGGATGCTTCGTCATCACTTATGCCAATCGTGCGATATTTGAACAAGACAATGAACGTGGGATTTGTTTCAGACTTTCGCACCGAGGAAGCGCGTAAGGTTGCTGATGGTTTGCCAGAAGGCGGTGTAGTGATGTTTGAGAACTTGCGCCTAGATGACCGTGAGACAGAAAATGATTCTGAGTTTTCAAAATACCTTTCTTCGTTCGGTGACATATATGTGAATGATGCTTTTGCTGTGTCGCATCGTGCGCATGCTTCGGTGGTGGGAATTACAAAATACCTTCCGAGTTACATTGGCCTCCTCGTTGCTGATGAAATAAAAAACTTATCTCTTGCACTCAAGCCAAAACACCCGTTTCTTTTTATTTTAGGAGGTGCAAAATTCGAGACCAAGATGCCACTCATGAAAAAATTCATGAAGATTGCAGACCATGTATTTGTAGGGGGTGTTCTTGCGAATGATTTTTTTCATGACGAAGGTATCGAGGTTGGAAAGTCGTTTGTTGATACATACAGTTTTAAGCTCACCCCGCTTTTAAAAAAAGGAAAAATAATTTTACCCACAGATGTCGTAGTAAAAAATGGCAATGGAAATAAAACCCCAGTAAAGGATATCAATGAGCTTTCATCTGTGGACCGTATCGTTGATGTTGGTCCCGAGACCATTAAAAATCTTGCACCAATCATAAAGACGGCAAAACTTATCGTGTGGAATGGACCGCTTGGTTACTATGAGGAAGGTTTTGACAAAGGAACGATTGCGCTCTTGAAAGCAATCAGTGAAAGTCGAGCGACTTCAATTATTGGTGGAGGCGATACTGCCGCTGTTGTGGAAAAACTCGGGCTCAATAAAAAACTTTCATTTGTCTCGACGGGAGGCGGAGCCACGCTTGATTATCTTGTTGATGGCAGGCTTATTGGCATTGACGCGATAATAAAGTGCAAGAAAAGAAAGTAAAATAAAAGAGCAGTGGTTGAGGGAGGACATTGCCCCCCCGCGCGACCAGTGCTCTTGCCTCCAATATGACACACTCCTCGCAAAAAGATTCCACTCGCAAGATTGTCCCACTTGTTTTTATTACCGTATTAGTTGATATGCTGGGAATTGGCATTTTGATTCCTGTTATTCCGCAACTTTTTACTAACCCGGCATCTCCTCACTATATACTGCATAGTACCGCATATGGAGAAAGTGGATATTTTTTGGTAGGACTTTTGCTTGCTCTATACGCTTTAGGAATGTTCCTATCGGCGCCAATCTTCGGTGAACTCTCAGATAGATACGGGCGCAAAAAAATGCTTGCACTCGCGCTTCTTGGCGGATCTGCTTCCTATTCTTTTTTTGCCATCGGAATCGCGATACAAAGTATTCCGCTTCTAATTTTTGCGCGGATTACCGGAGGACTCTCAGCTGGGAATATTGGTATTGCGCAGGCAATCATCGCTGACATTACCACTCCCGCTCTTCGTGCGGCACGTTTCGGACTCATTGGTGCCGCATTTGGCATTGGGTTTATTCTTGGTCCATCGTTGGGAGGTATTCTCTCGAACCCGCAAGGACTTGGTATTTTTGGCGCAGCGACACCGTTTTGGTTCTCTGCATTTCTTGCAGGGGCAAATGCCTTGTGGGTGTTTTTGGTTCTTCCCGAGACGAATAAGAATATTGAGCGAGGGACAAAAAAACTTTCACTACTCCGCTCTTTCCATAACATTGCTCGCGCGCTTCGCCCCTCGTCGCGTCGCGCTCTTTTTGGAGTGAATTTTTTGTTTCAATCTGGGTTTTCATTTTACACGTCATTCCTCGGGGTGCTTCTTGTGTACCGTTTTTCAATGAATGAAGTAGACATCGGAACATATTTTAGTTACGTAGGGATTTTTATTGTAATCACTCAGGCGCTCATTACGCGCCCGGTAACAGCACGTTATTCTGAAAAACAAATTCTTCGCTTGTCTCTCCCTGCTGTTTCACTTTGCATTATTGCCCTTGCTGTTGCTCCATCGCAATCGCTCCTATATATTATTGCACCTTTCTTTGCCATCTCGGTAGGTCTTTCAGTGGCAAACCTGACCGCAGCGGTAAGTCGCCGCGCGGGAGAGACTATTCAGGGCGAGGTTTTGGGGATTAACAGCAGTATCAACGCTCTTGCGCAGTCATTTCCTCCTATTTTGGGGGGAGTGGTGGCTACCGTTATCACTCCCACGGCAACTCTTTTGGTTGGAGCAATGTTCGTAGCATTTGCCGCGTATGGATACAAGCATGTTACACACAGTTAGTAGCACACACTAAAAAGCTCCGGCCTTTTTAAAAAGGCCGGAGCTTTTTAGTGTGTGCTACTTTGCCTTCTTGGCTACCTTTTTCTTTGGAGCTGGAGAAATTGATTTTTTGATGTTCTTCCAGTGCCCACGAAGCTCTTTCGCCATCGCCTCAACCTCAGCAGGGTCAATGTTTTTTACTGCCTTGTATTTTGCGCCCACCTTCTCGATAATAGCCGCGTATTGTTCCTCGGTCACATCCTTCAGTTTCTCTACACCTTCTAGGACCTCACCTTTTGCTTTGAGCATCCACCCACGAACCTTCTTTCTGTTCTTTGCACCATCTTTTCCGTAAAGGAAATATCCTGCTGCCGCAAACGCTGCGAGTGCGGCGATTCCAGCACCCACTGCCACCTTTTCACCCGTTGTTATTCCTGTATTTTTATTCTTCATAAAATATTATTTAAATTAATCCTCTTTTCTTTTCCATCGCTTCTTCTTTTCCGCAAATGACTGCACAAATGCAACTACATTTTGCAGTATGCTGTCCCCGCCTTCTTTTATTCGGTGGCGCGCCGATGAAGCTCCTTTTGCAAAACGCTCACTTTCTTTTCGCACAATGTGCACCACCTCATTCACATCTCGCGCGGTGCGAAGCACGTAGAAGAGAATAACAGCCACAAAAACCGCAATTACCACAACTGCGACAGTGGTGACAATAAAGAAAATATCCATTTTTGCAAAAGCGTCCATAGGTACTGGTACAGTATACAACTAAAATTGATTGGCGCAAAAAAATTGAAAAATACGCCCACGATTCAGAATCCCCCACTATTCTTCTGAGCATTCCAATTTTTCCTATCGTCATATATAATTTCTATAGGCAAAATATATGACAGATGGTGTGATGTATGCCATGAGGCATACAGTATGTGTAATAAGAAATACATAATATGAAAAACTACGAAAAGGGGGAGTTGGCAAAAGAGATTCTGGTCGGGCTTGCGCTCGGAGGGTTCATTGTTTTGTGTGTGGCTGCTCCAGGATTTGCCCATATTGCAAAACTATTTAAGACAAAAGATTCACGCGACAGATACCGCCTCGCTCAATCAATGCGTGGGCTGCAAAAAAGACGACTGGTGAGTATTATTCAAAAAAATGGGCAAGATGTTATAGAAATAACAGAGTTGGGAAAAAAGAGGGTGCTTGAGTATGATCTTGATGCAATCTATGTCAAACCTACAAAAAAATGGAACGGACACTGGCACTTGATTACTTTTGATATTCCAGAAAAGCAAGCGCGAGCACGTCGAGCAGTAAGCATAAAAATCAAGGAGCTCGGGTTATACCCACTTCAGAAATCTATATTTGTATCACCGTATCCATGCAAGGACGAAATTGATTTTGTTGGAGAATTCTTTAATGTGCGAAAGTATGTAATTTATATTGAGGCTATTAATATTGAAAACGCAGAAAAAGTCCGTCGACATTTTGGAGTTTAGTTACCACGCCTGTCTGTCCAACATTTTCCTCAATCATTATACATTTTTCCTATAGGTCAGAATGTATGATGATTATGTTATGATGGCGGCGGGTATTTTTATTGAGGTTGACATTGGTCTCGAGGGGGGGGGGTAGAATGAGTGGGTTAATAATTAGCTAAATTAATTCCCAAAAATATGGAGCCAAAATTTGAACCGAAACAGTATACGCTAGAGGAGATTGCAGAGATGGAAAAATCCCGCACGATTTCGGATGCCAACCTTTTAATAAAGGGGGCGGAATATTTTTTTGATAAAAAGGGTGAAAAGAAACTAGATGCAACAAATATGCAGGAGGAGTATCTAGAATATGAAAAAATCTTGAATGAATCCAAAAATCTTAGTAAGGAAGAAAATATCAGCCGAATTGAAAAGCTTTTCAGTTCGGCAATTAGTAAAGCAAAAGAGCATAATAATTACTACAAGGATAACAATACTTTCAATCTTAACTATTATGACAATAATGGTGTGTTGCAGAAATCTAGAACTGAATTTAAGGATAACGGAGTTTTAGTCGGCACTATCTTTTCTGATGAATCCTTAAGCCAAATACCTGTTCCTAAGAAGAATACAATGTGGGTTGCTAAGGATAAGCTTGCTTCGCTAGATAGTGTAGTTAGTGTTGAAGTTTCTAATTCAGCCCCAATTTAATTTTTTGTGCAATCTCATCTGTTTCTCCTTCGCGATAATCGCGGGCCCCGTGCCAGTGAGTGAAACTGTCTCCTTGAAAGCGGGGAATGATATGGATGTGGGTGTGAAAAATGATTTGCCCTGCGATGGGATCATTGTTCATTTCAATATTAATTCCGTCGGCGTTGAGAGCGCTTTTAATTGCGATTGAAAGTTTTTTTGTCACCGTCATCATGTGCGCGAGTGTTTCATTTGGAGTTTCATAGAGGTTTGTGTGGTGAGTTTTCGGGATAACCAACGTGTGCCCGATGTTGACGGGGTGGATGTCCAGAAAGGCGAGGACAGTATCGTTCTCGTAGACTTTGGTGCTTGGAATTTCTCCCGAAATAATTTTACAAAAGAGACATGTTTTCATATATAAGTAGTATACACTAGCCTCTCCGTCTTCTTAAATCATCATATATTTTTCCTATAGGAAAAATATATGATGATTTAAGAAGACGGAGATGATGATGGTATATGGTAGAATGCCGAATATGTCATCCGACTTATCAAGTTATCCAGACATTGTGCATACGCTTCTCAAAAAGAGGGGTATCACCAATGCGGCCGACGCTGACCATTTTTTGTACCCCGATTTTGCGCGGGATGTGCGCGACCCGTTTGGGATCTTGAATATGGGAAAGGCGGTAGAGCGAATTTTGCAGGCCATTGATGCAGGCGAACGAATCGCCATCTATGCCGATTACGATTGTGACGGCATCCCCGGAGCGACCCTCTTCAATGATTTTTTGAAAAAGATAAAATATGTGAATTTTGAAGTTTATATTCCACACAGGAATACCGAAGGGTACGGTTTGAATAGTAACGCCCTCGACCTCCTCGCTTCTCGTGGAGCGACACTCATTATTACAATAGACTGTGGAATTTCTGATGTAGAAGAGGCCGCATATGCACACACCCTCGGTGTCGATCTCATCATAACCGACCACCATCTTCCGCAAGATGTTCTTCCGCGCGCGTATGCGATCGTGAACTCAAAACAGATAGGGGATACATACCACGACAACATGCTCTGCGGAGCGGCACTCGCATGGAAACTCGTTTCCGCGTTACTTGCGCGGCGTGGTGAAATGTGGGGAATCCCCAAGGGGTGGGAGAAATGGCTCCTCGATATGGCAGGGCTCTCAACAATTGCAGATATGGTGCCTCTTCGAAATGAAAACCGCGCTCTTGCGAAATATGGACTTATGGTGCTGCGAAAATCCAGACGTCCCGGACTTCTCGCACTTCTTGCAAAAATAGACATGGTGCAGGGGAACCTCGTTGAAGATGATATTGGCTTCATGATCGGTCCGCGCATAAATGCCGCAAGTAGAATGGGAGAACCAATGGATGCGTTTCGCCTACTCTCTGCGGAAACAGATGAAGTTGCTGAAGAGTACGCCGATAAATTGATGCACTTAAATGATGCGAGAAAGGGCTTGGTTGCGAGTATGATAAAAGAGGCGCGTAAACATCTTGATCTACGAGAACTTCGAGATATTATTGTTGTTGGAAATCCATTATGGAAACCCGGACTCGTGGGTCTTGTTGCTTCGAACTTGGTAGAAACGTATTCGCGCACTGTGTTCGTCTGGGGTCGTACCGAGGATGGAGTGATCAAGGGCTCGTGTCGTTCAGATGGTACTGTGAATGTGGTGGAGATGATGACGAGTGTGCGCGAAGGAGTATTTGAAGGCGTTGGTGGACACGAAGAGGCAGGAGGTTTCTCAGTTTCCAATGATTTTATTCACACGCTTGAGGACGAGCTGGTTGCTGTGTATCAAGCAGTGCGGAAAGAAAAAGAAAATGTAGAGTTTGCTGTGGATACCACATTATCACTTACTGAAGTAAATTGGGTAAATTGGAAACAAATAGAAAAGTTTGCGCCATTTGGAATGGGTAATCCGAAACCCATGTTTCTTTTTGAAAACGTGAGACTCGCGGAAGTGCGCCATTTTGGAAAAGAGAAAACACATCTCGAACTTTCTTTTGAAGACTCGTCTGTGAAAGCGATTTTGTTTTTTGCCGATGAAGAAAAATATAAGGAACTCGTTGCTGGCGACATCGTTGACCTCACCGCCACCATGGAGGTGAACACGTTTCGCAATAAAAGAGAACTTCGTCTAAGAATTGTAGAGGTGAAGAAAAAAGCGTAATATAGAAAAATGAAATCACCTGACATTATTATTTATACTGATGGTTCATCGCGAGGTAATCCTGGACCCGGGGGATGGGGAGTAATAGTCGCAACAAAGCAGTTTGTCATAGAGTTGGGGGCTGGGGATAGTCATACGACGAATAATAGAATGGAACTCTCTGCGGCAATAGAGTCGCTTTCCTATGTTCGTAATCTCGGTGGTGAATATGCAATTGATATGCATGTCGATTCACAGTATGTGATCAACGGCATCACCAAATGGGTCGCTGAGTGGGAGCGTAATGGCTGGATGAGCAGCAAAAAAGAAGAAGTGCTTAACCGAGATTTATGGGAACTGCTTGCGAACGTGGTGGCAGACTTGCAAATGAGCGGATGTAAAATTTCTTGGAATTATACGCCGGGACATGCGGGGATAGCAGGGAATGACCGCGCTGATATCATAGCAACCATGTTTGCAGATAAAGAGGACCCAAAACTTTTTACTGGTGCACGAAGTGAATACGAAGTGAATCTCGTGCCACACGCAGGAGACCCAAAACTCCTAGCCGCGAAAAAAGCGAAATCGCCAGAAGAAAAAGCGAGACAAAAAGTGAAGGCATATTCGTATCTGAGTTTAGTAAACGGAAAGCTCGAAAAACATTCCACATGGGCTGAATGTGAGAAACGCGTGAAAGGAGTAAGAGGAACAAAATTTAAAAAATCTGTAAGCGCAGAAGATGAGAAGGCAATAATGCGGGCATGGGGAGTATAACAAAACGGCTGTCGCAAAAGTGACAGCCGTTTAAGTTTTGAGAATATTGATTCTCGAAATAAGCACAGTTCGTGCTTTTGGGAGGTTAAGCGTTGAAGAACGCTTCATTGAAATTTCTGTCGCGCTTTTCAAGAAGAGGCGAAAATGATAATGAACAACTGGCACCCATTCGACAAAGTTGTCATCACGATAGCGTACCCCGGAAAGTGTAACATTGTTTATTCCAGTATCTTTTTTCCCTTGAACGTAAAGTTGCCACATGGCGAACGATGCCCCAGACCACCCATCTTTTTGAAGTTCTTTAGCAGCAGTTCCCCAGTTTTCTTTTTCCTCGAGTGTGCAAAGAGCAATAGTACTATTTATTTCCTGGCCTATTAAGTCGCGGGCAATATTACCCAAGTTTTCTGATTGATAACACCTAATAAACTCATTGGCTACCTCGTCACCCTCATTAGCAGGAACAAGGATGATTTTTTGCCACACTATTTCGTTTAGAAGGAATGTTTCACTGCGTTCGATTTTCATAGAACCCCCAATATGGATGTCTTTTACAATGGTAGCAGGTAGGTGTCATTTTGCAAACTAATGTAGAATAATAGGACATGCGTGCGGAATATTTTTTTGGTTTCATAATAAGTTTCATAGTAGGTATTGCCATGGAGAGTATTTTGAATTTTGGGTACTCCTTTGCTGTATTGTGCGCGTTCGTATCTATTTTTGTTTACCTCACAGTAGAGGTGAGGTCACAGTCCAAAAAAGTTCTTCTTGTTTCACTTGTACTCCTCGGTGTCGCATTTGGAGTTTTTCGTGTTAATGTTTCTCAGGTAAATACACCAGAGCACTCACTCACTAATCTTGTTGGTAGGGTTACAGAAATTAATGGAATTATTATTGATGAGCCAGATGTCCGAGAAGAATATACAAACATTATCCTAGGGTCAGTAGAGCCTCGTCTTGGACGTGAAATAAATAGCACCCTTAACGAAAAAATGTTAATCCTCGTACGCGTACCAGTGTATCCTGAGTTCAAGTATGGTGACAATGTGTCGGTGATTGGCAAGATAACAATACCTAGAAATTTTCAATCAGAAGAGGGTGTGCGTGCTTTTGATTATAAATCCTATCTCGCAAAAGATGACATCCACTACCAAATGTATTTTCCAAAAATTTCTATTCTTGCACACAACAAAGGAAACATTCTCCGAGAAAAACTTTTTTATTTCAAGGCATGGCTCATTGAAAATATTTCGACAAGCATCCCTGAGCCTGAGTCCTCGCTTGCGAGCGGAATTACGCTCGGAGCAAAACAGTCACTTGGCGAGGAGCTCATTCAAAAATTTCGTGAAACAGGTGTTGCGCATATTGTGGTGCTTTCTGGGTACAACATTGCTGTGGTTGTGGGGATCATTTCGCGTCTCATAATGTTTATGCCGTTTACGATTCGGCTCATTATGAGTGCGTTGGGTATCATACTTTTTGCTGTGATGGTTGGAGGTGGGACAACTGTTGTGCGTGCAACATTTATGGCACTTGTAGTGATACTTGCGCGCGTTCTCGGTCGTGAGGGTGATGCGCTCCGTGTGCTCGTGCTCGTGGGAGGACTGATGGTTTTTATGAACCCGATGATTTTCCTCCATGATGTATCGTTTCAACTTTCGTTTTTGGCTACACTTGCAATTGTGATATTTGTGCCTGTGATTGAAAAATATTTCATGTTCGTTTCTTCGCGTACTTTGCGTGAGATTGTTGTGACCACCTTTGCCACGCAAATTTTTGTCCTACCGCTCATTCTTTACCATATGGGAAGCGTGTCACTCATAGGCTTCGTCGCAAATATTTTCATTCTTCCCGTCGTTCCTCTGGCGATGCTTGCTGTCGCTTTTGTTGCAGTGCTTGGATGGGTGCCACTCGCGGGAAGCGTACTTGCATTTTCCGCATACATACTTCTCTCATATATGATTATTGCCGTAGAATTTTTTGCGCGCGTGCCATTCGCGTCGCTCAAGAACATTCCATTCTCACTTTTGATGCTCGCTATTTTATATGCATTTCTCGGTTACTTTATTTTTCGATTTCGTTCACGATTGCTGGACTATTGATATAGCGATAAAAAAGAAGAATGACGACAACTGCTACGACGACAAGAATGATTGCGTAGCGACCAAAGAGGTCTGAGGACTTTCCAAAGAAGTATCCGATAGAAATAAATCCAAGTGCCCAGATGAATGATGCGATGAATATAAGAGGTGCAAAAATCGCTCGCGAGAATTTTCCAAGTCCTGCAGCAACAGGAACAAAAACTTTTATTGCTGGTAAAAGTTTTCCAATAAAAATGAACCACGCACCCTTCTTTTTGAATGCGTGCTCAACCTTTGCGAGCTCACGCATTGGAAAAATTTTCATACGTTCAATAAATGCGCGCCCGTGTTTTCGTGCAAGTTCGTAAAGAATAATATTTCCTGTCGCGTTCCCCAGAGAGCCCGCGAGCGCTACGAGTACGAGAGCGAGGTTCCCTTGTGCAACAAAATATCCTGCAACGATGTAAAGTACTTGGCTCGAAGGAAACGACACCGCTCCGTTTAAGATCATTAGCATAAAGATTGCAAAATAGCTCCCTCCTTGAATCAGTGTCTCCATCGTGATGTCAGTCATGCTACCATAGTAACATGCCGAAGCATTTCTCAAGGAAAGTTCTTCAATATGCAATACTAATAATTTTTTTTGCTATAAATATTTTTATCTGGACAGCCACTCTGCGTGCAGATAGACACGGTGAGCTCACTGTTGCGTTTCTTGACGTAGGGCAAGGTGATGCAATCTATATTGAAGCTCCGAACGGAAATCAAATGCTAATCGATGGAGGACCGCCCTCCGGTGCTGTCTTGCGCGCACTCGGGGAGGTGATGCCGTTTTGGGATCGGTCGCTTGATGTGGTGCTTGCGACACATCCGGATCAAGACCATGTTGGCGGGTTGCCCGCAGCCATTTCTCGGATGCATATTAGCAGTGTTGTTACCACCGAGAATACTTCCGCAACGGGCGCGTACAGCGCGTTTGAAAAAGCAATTTCTGAAAAACAACCAATACATATTCTTGCTCGCACCGGCGAGCGCATCATTCTCGACAATGGTATCGTGCTTGAAATTTTATTTCCTGACAGAAACACTGAAGGTTGGGAGACCAACACTGCCTCCATCGTTGCCAGACTAGCTTATGGAGACAAGTCGTTCATCTTTACAGGTGACTCACCACAATCCGTGGAGCAGTACATTGTGGGTAAAAATGGAGGCTCTATAAAATCGACTGTCCTAAAGCTTGGGCATCATGGTTCACGCACCTCAAGCTCAAAAGTATTTCTCTCAGCAGTCAACCCGGAATACGCGGTCATTTCAGCCGGAAAAGATAACAAATATGGTCATCCGCACAAGGAAGTTATCGACCTTCTTACAAAGCTTAAAATCTCCACATTTTCAACCTCTGAAGAGAGGACAGTCATCTTTAAGACTGATGGGACCAATTTGCACATAATATAAACTAAAACCCCACCAATTGGCGGGGTTTTGAGTCTTTTTTGTTACACAAACTTAATTTCGAGATGCTTACCAACCTTCATGCACTTGGTGCAGATTTTGATGCGTGAGCCATCAGCAAGAGGCGCCCATTGGAGATTTGGGTATTTGCGCTTGTTTCCGGTAGGGTTGTACTTTGTCGCGCGGACGCGATTTGAGTAGTGACCTACTATAATTGTTCCTTTTCCGCAGGTTGGACAGACTTTTGCCATATGTATATTTCTTATCTAGTCGGCATATGCTATCATATATTTCACATTATGCAAGTAGAAACACTTTTTTTTCTTGTTATCCTTATCTTTTCGATAATTATTCATGAAATCGCGCATGGATATATGGCGGAATGGTTCGGCGACCCTACTGCTCGACTTGCGGGGCGTCTTACGCTCAACCCAATTCCACACATAGACCCGCTCGGCTCAATAATCCTCCCAGCTCTCATGCTTCTTGGTTCTGGTGGTACATTCGCATTTGGGTGGGCAAAGCCGGTGCCGTATAACCCTTATAATCTCAGGAATTTTAAATGGGGGACTGTATTTGTCGGGATTGCAGGTGTACTTGCCAATCTTGCCATCGCTGTCATCTTTGGGTTAATGCTCCGGTTTAATGTCGAGCTCGGTATCGTGCCTGGGCCATTCGCACAAATGCTTGGCACCATTGTGTTTTTGAACATAGTGCTCGCGGTCTTTAATATGATACCGTTTCCACCGCTTGATGGCGCAAAGGTCCTTTTTGCTTTTTTGCCACTTCGTTTTCAGCAAATCCACGACTATCTGGAACGCAATTGGCTACTTTTCATTGTTTTTGTGGTCTTTTTTGCGCAATATATTATATTGCCGATATCGAGCTTCATTTTTAGGTTGATTACAGGGGTTGGAATATAGGAATACTTGCAATTTCTGACACCCTATAGTAGAGTAGTCAGCACAAGAGCCGTCTGATAGGCGGTTTCGTAATTTAATTTATTAGCGACGTAGAGCGAGAGAAATGAATAAGTAGTCTTCTTCATTTCCGAGCCGAGGAGCTGATATTGTACCCAGTTATATGCCAACAACAAACCAGCTCGTAAAGCGCCCGCGCAAGACTCTTAAAAAGAAGTCTCGTTCGACTGCGCTCGGAAAAAGCTTTAACAGTATTTTGAACAAGCCAGTTTTCCACAACTCGCCTTTCAAGCGTGGAGTTTGTACAAAAGTAACAACGACCACACCAAAGAAGCCGAACTCTGCGCTTCGTAAGATCGCCCGCGTTCGCCTCACAAATGGCATGGAAGTTACTGCGTACATTCCCGGTATGGGGCACAAGCTTCAAGAGCACTCGGTGGTTATGATTCGCGGAGGACGTGTAAAGGACTTGGGTGGTGTACGCTATCACATTGTGCGTGGTGTCCTTGATGCAACATCGGTTGATACGCGTCGCAAGGGTCGCAGTCAGTACGGTGCAAAACGTCCAAAGGCAGGAGCGCCAGCGGCAAAGAAATAATATTCCCTTAATACATTCATATGCGCAGAAAAGTAAAAAATCGTAATATCCCTGGCGAAGACCTCGTATACAAATCAACGAAGGTTGAGAAGCTCATCAACTATGTTATGGAACGTGGCAAGAAAAACACAGCACGGGCAATCGTGTACGGGGCTTTTGATATTATTAAAGAAAAGAAGAAGGATCTTCTACCTCTTGAAGTTTTTGAGCTTGCTCTCAAGAACACTGGACCTCTTATGGAAATTCGTTCACGTCGCGTGGGTGGTGCAAACTATCAGGTGCCGCACGAGGTGCGCCCAGACCGACGCTTTGCGCTCTCGATGCGTTGGGTAATCAATGCAGCAAAGTCAAAAAAGGGCCGCCCAATGCACGAGAAGCTTGCAGATGAGATCCTTGCCGCATCGAACAACGAAGGCGAGGCGGTAAAGAAAAAAGAGAACGTGCATAAGATGGCGGAGGCCAATAAGGCCTTTGCGCACTTCGCCTGGTAGTCGGCTTTTGGTTTTGGCGCATTACTTTGTTGACTGCGCGCGCGAACTAACTCGTAGTACTGTTGTACAACTCAGTTAGTATCACACGCTTGTCGTCTCGTACTGCATCCAAAACCAAAAGCCTTGTGTAAGTGCCTTGCATCGCATTCAAAATAATCACGCCTTGAAGCGGTTTTACAGAAGCACATTGTTCGAATATTCATTATTAACTATTTCAATATTTATTATCCATGGAACGAGACTATCCGCTAGAAAAAGTTCGCAATTTTGGGATCATCGCCCACATCGACGCCGGCAAGACGACAACGTCCGAGCGTATTTTGTTTTACACGGGTATGACCCACAAGATCGGCGAGGTGCACGATGGTGCAACTACGACCGACTGGATGGAGCAAGAGCGCGAGCGTGGTATCACTATTACCGCAGCGGCTATTACTTGTTTCTGGAACAAGACCGACGCAAAAAAGGTACATGAAAACATGTACCGCTTCAATATTATTGACACACCGGGACACATCGACTTTACAGTAGAAGTAAAGCGTTCTCTCCGCGTGCTCGACGGAGCAGTAGTGGTGTTTGACGGTGTTGCCGGTGTAGAACCACAGTCAGAAACTAACTGGCGCTATGCGGACGAAGCAAAGGTACCTCGTATTTGTTTCATAAACAAACTTGACCGTACTGGCGCATCGTTTGAGCGTTCATACGCATCGATTCTTGAAAGATTGAACACAAAGGCTGTCCGCATGCAGATTCCCGTTGGACTCGAGGATGAGTTCGAGGGTGTTATTGACCTTCTTAAGATGAAGTTTTTCAAATTTGAAGGCGATATGGGAATACAGGTTATTGAGGCTGAAATCCCTGAAAAGTATCAGGCTGAAGCAAAGCAGTTTCGTTCAGATCTTATTGAGCGCATTGTTGAAAACGATGAAGTCTTGATGAACGACTATCTTGAAGGAAAAGAAATTCCTATGGATGTTTTGAAAGCAACACTTCGCAAGGCTGTTATCAATAACGAAATTTTCCCTGTGTATGCCGGCTCGGCACTCAAGAACAAAGGTGTACAGCTTGTGCTCGATGCAGTAGTCGACTACTGTCCATCACCGCTTGATATTCCTGCAGTTCATGGTATTGATCCACGCACTGGCGCGGAAATTGACCGTCATCCTAGCGACAAAGAACCATTTGCTGCACTCGCATTTAAGCTTCAAGCAGACCCATTCGTGGGGCAACTTACGTTTTTCCGTGTGTATTCAGGAACCGTAGAAGCAGGTTCGTATGTATACAATGCAACGACAGGCGATAAAGAGCGCGTAGGTCGCATGGTACGCCTCCAGGCAGACTCTCGTGAAGAAGTGAAAAAGGTTTTCGCAGGAGAAATCGCCGCAATGGTTGGACTCAAAAACACTCGCACCTCACACACTCTCTGCGACGAAGCAAACCCAATTATTTTGGAGGAAATTAAATTCCCTGAGCCAGTTATTTCTCTCCGCATCGAGCCAAAAACAAAAGCAGACCAGGAGAAAATGGGTATGGCGCTCAAGAAGCTTGCGGATGAAGATCCTACCTTCCGTATTTCAACAGATGAGGAAACGATGGAAACAATTATTTCCGGCATGGGTGAGCTTCATCTTGAAATTCTTGTTGATCGCATGAAGCGCGAGTTTAACGTGGAGGCGAATGTTGGTAAGCCACAAGTTGCATACAAAGAGACAATTACCAAGGAAGCAGAAGCAGAATGCAAGTACATCAAGCAAACGGGAGGTCGCGGTCAGTATGGTCATGTCAAGATTCGTATTCGCCCAATCGACAAGACCATCGCTATTGAGGATTTGCCAAAGCAGACCAAGCGCCGTGATGATCACTTTGAATTTACCAACTCTATCAAGGGAGGTGTTATTCCGCAGGAGTATATTGCACCAGTAGAAAAGGGTATTATCGAGGCAATGGACCGTGGTGTGCAGGCAGGATACAAGGTGGTGGATATTTCAGCCGAGCTCTACGATGGTTCGTTCCACGAAGTCGACTCTTCTGAAATCGCCTTCAAGATTGCAGGTTCACAGGCGTTCCAAGATGCGGTAAAGAAAGCAGGGCCAGTTATTCTTGAGCCTATTATGAAAGTGGAGATTGTTATGCCAGAGCAGTTCATGGGTGACGTTGCTGGCAACCTTTCATCAAAGCGCGCACAGATTGAAGGCATGAGCGAACGCGGTATGATGAAGGTACTCACCGCGCAAGTTCCTCTTTCAGAAATGTTTGGTTACACAACAGCCCTCCGCTCTATGACCGAAGGACGCGCATCATCTACAATGGAATTTGACCACTACGATATCGTTCCACAAAACGTTGCGCTGACGATTATTGAGTCGAGGAAATAAATATTATTATGAAAAGGGCCGCTATTTGAAAAATAGCGGCCCTTTTAGTTATCCACACATAAATTAGCGTTTATTCTTCGTAATATGATAATATAATAATACTGTTTTATTGATATTAAATAACTTTATGGACGAACGTAGAAAAAAAATACTTGTTGTCGAAGACGACGAACACATCTCCAAGGTTTACCATGTGAAGCTTTCAAAGGAGGGGTATGATACAGTTTTTGCAGTTAATGGGGAAGAGGGAATAGAAAAAATTACTATCGAGAAGCCTGACTTAATTATATTAGACCTAATGGTTCCTAAAAAAGATGGTTTTGCTGTGCTTGAGGAAATCAAAAAAAACCCAGATCTTGCGAAGATTCCTGTTTTAGTTCTTTCGAACCTTGGGCAGCAGTCCGATAAAGACCGAGCCATTGCGCTTGGAGCAAATGAGTATATGGTGAAAGTCAATTACTCAATGCAGGAGGTGGTAGATAGGGCAAGGAGTTACTTATCGTAATATTTAAATTGCATCTAAATGAAAATATCAACATTTTTTGAAAAATTACTTAGTCCGTACTCGCTGATAGCTTTTAATCTTACAATCTTTTTTTCTGCGGAATTCTTTGGTGGTGGAACATATTTTGAAGAGACTGGGCTCATGCATGCGATAGCGATTGTCTTCGTAGTGCTCATTCTCATAAGAATCTTTTCAGAGTATGCGTTTAGCGATCATATTTTGAGGCGTTTTTTGAAAATACAGCTTGGGTTTTTCTTGTTTTTGGGTTTTGTCCACGTTTATGAATATTTTGGTCTCCACTATTCATTGATCGATCATGAGGCGATAGAGCTTTCTGCTATGCTCGCGTATCTCGTTTGGATCCTAGGCGTTCTTATAGGGCTTGAATCTGTGTTCCGTATTTATTACAAAAAATCAGCAGCGTTAATTGCGACATTATATGCGTTCCTCCTTGTAGGAGTTCTTGGGATAATAGTGCTGAATGTTTCTTCGCATGAGCTTATTGAAGAAATGGAAGAATGGATCCCATTGACAGGATTCTCTCTTATTGTTGTTTTTGGCGCCCTTGCGATTGCTTCAACGAGGAAGATCAGAAAGATTATGCCCGTTTTCAAGGAGTACTCACACTACGCAATTCCCGCAATCATTCTCATGGTGCTTACTGCGCTTTCTGAGTACTTTGAATCAACACACTACTTGCTAGATGTGCTTGATATTACTGATACTCAGAACCTCTATTTTGCCCACTATTTTATGTTTGCCGCATTCAGCCTTCTTCTCATTGGTTTCGGTAAACTAAAAAAACCAAAGGGTATCTACGCGGATATGTAGTTGTAAACAACTTAATTTGTGTTCTGTAAATGCGTAAGATATAATACAAAAGTGGAAACAGAAAATGTAACATCTGAAAAAAACGAACCCCCAAGAAAAATGTTGATCATAGTATCTGTTCTGACATTGGTTATTTTCGGTTTGATTGTGCACTTCATTGTGCAAACCGATGAAGTGTCACCATTAGTAAACGAAGAGCAGACCACATCAGAAAAGAGAGCGTACACACAAACAGAAAAGCAACAAATTCTTACCGAACTTAAGGGGCCTACTTCAATTGATGCAAAATCAGTGAAGCAAAAAGAGCAGATCCTCAACGAGCTTTCGAGGAAATCCGCAGAGACACCAGTCTCGGAGGAGGAAAAACTGCGAATATTGCAGGACCTCGCTGCAAGAGCCGAACAATAATTTTAATAGAAAAAAACATCACATAATTATGCAAGCAAAACTATTCAACGCAATTAAAGTAACCGCTCTCGCCTTTGCGCTCGCGCTCGGTGTCTCATACGTTTATGCATGGACTGGACCAACACAATCACCGCCTGGGGGTAACGTTGCTACGCCGATTAACGTGAGCGGAGTAGCACAGGTAAAGGCGGGTGCGCTTACAGTCGGGAGTTTGAACGCCGGAAGTGGAGCTATTTTTACCACCGGTAATATTTCGGGTTGGAATGTGGTCACTAATTCTCTTACGACAAATGCACTCCAAATTCCGGGTACCACGGCAGGAAAAGTCCTCACATCGGATGCGAGCGGAAATGCTACATGGCAAGCTCCAGCATCGGTCGGTGGATCTCATGGAAAACAGCGCTTCACTTCAAACGGAATGTTCACTGTTCCAGCTGGGGTAACAACCATATGGGTGTCGATGAGCGGAGGCGGGGGAGGAGGCGGTGGAGGTAGTGTCGCTGGCGGTACGTCTCCTGGTCAAGGTGGCTCCGGCGGGATCAGTTCCTTTGGAACTTTACTGTCAACTAGCGGCGGTGTTGGTGGTCGCGCAGCGGGTAATTCACTTCCTTGGAATGCTGGTTCTGCCGGTGGTTCCGGTGGCGCTGGCGGTGGTGGGTCTAGTGGGTATTTTGCTGGCGCAATCGGTGGCGCTGGCGGTGGTAGTATTTTTGGAGCTGGTGGTTCCCCAACGGGAGGTGTGCATGTGTCAATAGGTGGTTCTGCCGCTGCCGGTGCTGGCTCTGGTTTTGGTGCCGGTGGTGCCGGTGGTCCCTCTGCCGGTGGCGGCGGTGGTGGTGCCCATGCTGTTATTTCACAACAAATCACAGTAGTACCATTTGCAACACATGCAATTACTGTTGGACTAGGCGGGACAGCTGGGTTTGGCAGTGATGGTCAGACCAATGCTTTTGGCGGTACTGGTTCCCCTGGGTTTGTCTTGGTTGAGTGGTAAAAATTTCACTAAAATCGACGTTTTGTCAAAAATCCCGCAAAAGCGGGATTTTTGACAAGTGCAGGGGGTTGACTATTTGTGTGCTTCTGATAGTATGTGCTTTGTATCGCGTATGCGGTACTTTTGTTTCTAATTATCAGGTATTTTATTTAAATTTCTCTTGTAATAAAAGGTTTGTTGGGACTTCTCGTGTCCAAACCTTTAGTTACAAGAAACACAAAAAATATGGCAGAAGCATTTGATCGTTCCAAGCCACACGTTAACGTGGGCACCATTGGTCACGTAGACCATGGCAAGACAACACTCACCGCAGCAATCCTAAACACTCTCCACATGGCGGGTAAGGATGTAAAGATGAAGTCGGTTGACCAAATCGACTCAGCTCCGGAGGAAAAAGCACGCGGTATTACAATCGCACTTTCTCATAACGAGTACTCGTCAGACACACGTCACTACGCGCACATCGATGCGCCAGGTCACGCTGACTACATTAAGAACATGATCACCGGTGCCGCACAAATGGACGGTGCTATCTTGGTGGTTGCTGCAACAGACGGTGTGATGCCCCAGACACGAGAGCACATCCTTCTTGCAAAGCAGATTGGTGTACCAAAAATTGTGGTATTCCTCAACAAGTGCGATATGGTTGATGACCCAGAAATGATTGACATGGTTGAAGAAGAAGTTCGCGAGCTACTCACAAAGTATGACTTTGACGGTAAAGGTGCTCCTGTTATCCGTGGCTCAGCACTCAAGGCTCTTGAGGCAAAGACTATTGATGACGAATGGGCAAAGAAGATTCTCGAACTTATTGACGCTGTGGACACATATGTCCCAGTGCCAGTGCGTGATGTTGCAAAAGCGTTCCTTATGCCTATTGAAGACGTCTTCTCTATTGAAGGTCGTGGCACTGTTGTTACTGGTCGTATTGAACGCGGAGTTCTCAAAGTAGGTGAGGAAATTGAAATCGTTGGTATCAAGGATACAGTTAAGACAACGGTGACTGGTATTGAAATGTTTAACAAGTCGCTCCAAGAGGGTATGGCAGGCGACAATGCCGGCATCCTTATCCGTGGCGTGAAGAAAGATGACATTACTCGTGGACAGGTGCTCTGTAAGCCAGGAAGCGTAACTCCGCACACAGAGTTCGAGACAGAAGTTTATATCCTTACAAAGGAGGAAGGCGGACGTCATACTCCATTCTTCAATGGCTACAAGCCTCAGTTCTACATCCGTACAACGGACGTAACAGGAGATGCAACACTCCCAGCGGGAACAGAAATGGTTATGCCAGGAGATACCGTGAAGCTCAAGGTTAAGCTCATTGTGCCAGTCGCACTCGAAGTAGAACAGCGTTTCGCTATTCGTGAAGGAGGACGTACAGTAGGAGCAGGTGTAGTAACAAAGATTATTGCATAAACACCCGAACGCTTCGTTAGTAGTTCTATTACAACCCCATGACAACAGCAACAAAAAAAACGGTTATAAAAAAAGCCACAGATAAAGAAGTAACACACAAGCTTCGTATTCGTGTACGCGCTTATGAAAATAAAGTGCTTGACAATTCGGTAAAACAGATTGTTGACACTGCTCTCCGTTATGATGCCGAGGTTATTGGGCCAATACCACTTCCAACTGAAATCAAGAAGTACACCGTTCTCCGTTCAGCGTTCATTTATAAGAATGCGCGCGAACAGTTTGAAATGCGTGTTCACAAGCGTTTGATCGACATCTTGAATCCGAATGCAAAAGTTGTTGAGGCTCTCACCAACCTTTCGCTCCCATCAGGCGTCAGTATCGATGTGAAAATGATGTAACAGAAAAATAGGGAACGAAGTGACCATATTTTTCGTTACCCAGCCCCACTTCTGTATTTTTGCAAAGAATTTTAAGATTTAAAAATTTGAAGAAATTTTTTATCTCAAAAATTCAATAGCAAAAAAATAGAAGTGGGGCTGGGTAAAATTTAAATCTCGCTTCACTCGTTAAAATTATTAATTAAAACACCAACAACCCGCTGAGGTTGCAATGGTTACCGATATGAAATTTATTCTAGGAAAAAAAGAAGGCATGTTCTCGTTCGTCGGCTCCGACGGGCGTGCAACTGCTGCAACCCTTCTTTCGGTCGGACCCGTGTCTATCACACAGGTTAAATCGAAAGCAAGCGATGGGTACGAAGCTATTCAAATGGGCTTCGGGACTCGCGCTCTAAAAAACATCTCAAAGGCAGTTCAGGGACACACAAAGGACCTCGGTCTCTTTATGACAATACGAGAGTTTCGCGTTGAAGACTCTAGTTCATGGAAGAAAGGCGATACTATCGATGCATCACTTTTTGAAATAGGCGATGAGGTAACAATCTCAGGTACATCAAAGGGTAAGGGCTTCCAAGGTGTAGTGAAACGCCATGGTTTTCATGGAGGTTCACGTACTCACGGACAGAAGCACTCTGAGCGTGAGCCAGGTTCTATTGGTTCAACAGGACAGCAGAAGATTTCAAAAGGTCGTCGTATGGCCGGACGTATGGGCGGTGAGCGTATTACCGTAAAAGGTTTGCGTGTGCTCGGGGTCGATACTACTAATGGGAAGATTCTAGTATCTGGCTGTGTGCCAGGTGTTAAGGGAGCACTCCTCGAGATAAAGTCCAATCCTGTAACGCTAAGCGCTAAAGCTAAATAAATATCATGGAAGCAACAATTTACAATACAAAAGGAAAGGAGGCAGGGAAACTTGCTTTGAATGAAAAGGTATGGGGCCTCTCGTGGAATGCTGACTTGGTTCACCAGGTTGTTGAGTCTATGCGCTCAAATGCGCGTATGTCTACAGCTCAGGTGAAAGACCGCAGTGCAGTGTCTGGCGGTGGCAAGAAGCCATGGGCTCAGAAGGGTACTGGTCGCGCTCGTCACGGTTCATCCCGTTCACCAATTTGGCGTCATGGTGGAGTTACACACGGCCCAATGAACGAAAAGGATTACTCAAAGAAGATCAACAAGAAAGTTCGCGCAAAGGCGCTCTACACTGTTCTTTCAGAGAAGTTCCGTAACGGTGAAGTTCTCTTCATTGATACTATTTCTATGAAATCTCCAAAGACTGCTGAGGCAAAGGGAATCCTCTCTGCCCTGTCTTCCGTGAAGGGCTTTGAAAAAATGCTCACCAAAAGGAAAAATGCGGCATACTTTGCTACAGGAGAAAAGTCTGAAGCTGTAAGCAAGAGTTTTTCAAACTTTGGGAACATTGATTTCGATGCAGTGGAGAATATGAACCCTATCGACCTCTTGAACCACAAATACGTCGTTATTGTGAGCCCAGAGAAAGCTATTAGTTTTATCGAAGGCAAACTACCATCAGTAGCTGCCGTCGCTACCAAGTAACTCATACCATCATGGCTATTTTCAAGAAAACAACAAAAGAAGCTAAAGCACCAAAGGTTGCTAAAGTTAAGAAAGAAGGAAGCCCTCTCGGGGAGCGCGTGAACGCTATTGTTCGCCCACATATTACCGAGAAAGCGGCTATTCTTGCTGAAAAGGGTACCTATGTATTCGAGGTTGCGCAGAACACAAACAAGATTGAGATAGCAAAGGCAATTCAGGCGCTTTACAATGTGACACCAGCACGTGTGAATATTATAAATCTTCCTGATACACGTGTGTTTGTGCGCAATCGCAAGGGTGTGAAGTCAGGTCTTCGCAAGGCGTTGGTCACGCTAAAAAAAGGTGATAAGATTGAGATTCTATAAATATGAAAAAATTTAAACCAACAACCCCCTCAAATCGCCACACGGCCATCGTGTCATACCGTAGCGTACTCACAACCAACGAGCCTTTGAAGGCACTCACGACTGGTTTCCGTCGTGGTTCTGGACGCAATGCGTTTGGTCGCATCACTACTCAACACAAGGGAGGCGGACACAAGCGTTCCTTCCGTGAAATTGATTTTCGTTTTGATAAGATCGGCATTCCCTCAAAAGTTGAGACCGTTGAGTACGATCCAAATCGCTCTGGTTTTATTGGCGTGATTTGCTATGCGGACGGCGAGCGTCGCTATAACCTCCTTCCTCAGGGAATAAAGGTTGGCGATAGTATTCTTATTGCTGAAGATGCTCCTCTAAAGCCAGGTAATCGTACGATTTTACGCAAAGTCCCTGTTGGTACGTTTGTTTACAATGTTGAACTTCAGCCGAACGGTGGTGCACGCATCGCGCGTTCAGCAGGAAACTACGCTGAAGTGGTTGCAAACGACAGAGGACAGAGCCATTTGAAAATGCCTTCAGGCGAGATTCGAAAAGTTTCAGAAAACGTATGGGCATCAATCGGCGCTGTTTCCAACGAAGAATATAAGCACCGTAATATTGGAAAAGCTGGACGTAACCGTTGGCTCGGTATTCGCCCAACAGTTCGTGGTTCAGCGATGAACCCTGTAGACCACCCATACGGTGGAGGTGAAGGACGTCAGGGTCGCGGTACAAAGCGTCCAAAGACAAAGCACGGAAAGGTAACAGGAGGTAGGAAGACACGCTCGCCAAAGAAGTACTCAAACAATCTCATTGTCGCCCGTCGCAAGACCAAGCGCTCGAAGTAGCAACAAATAATAAAAGCCAATCTGCTGTACAGCAGATTGGCTTTTATTATTTCTCAGGTATGTCGATATGTTTAGCAGTAATAGTACCGACAACATACTATCCCAAAATTCTAGCTATAGCTAGAATTTTGGGATAGTATGGTATGCTGAAAAGGTAATGAGGGATTATCAAAATGGCGAACTCGCAAAGGAAATATTAAAGGGGCTTGCGCTCGGAGGTTTTATTATTGCATGTCTTGCAATGCCAGGGCTTACTAAAATAGTGCCACTGTTTAAGCCTAAAGGAGCACGAGATCGATATCGAATTAAGCGCACAATTAGAAGTCTTCAAGAGAAGAAACTTATAAATATCTACACAAAAAATGGCAACGAAGTTGTAGAAATCACTAGAGCAGGCCAGAAAAAAGTTCTTGAATACAATCTTGACGACATGAAACTCAAAGTACCACCAAAATGGGACGGCTGGTGGCGTATCGTGATGTTCGATATTCCGGAGCAAAAAAGGAGAGCACGCAGTGCGGTGAGTCGAAAGATTAAAGAGCTTGGTCTGTATCCAATTCAGAAATCTGTTTTTGTGTCGCCATATCTCTGTAAAGATGAAGTTGATTTCATCGGAGAATTTTTCGATGTTCGTGACTATATTATCTATATCAAAGCAAAAGAGATCGAAGGAGTGCGAAAACTTAAGGAACACTTTGGTGTTTTCTAGGTTCTCCTTTTTGTCAATTTTCCACTATTACTACTATCCCCAATTCCTGGCTATAGCTAGGAATTGGGGATAGTAGTTTGTTGGGTGTTATTGGAGTGCTGAAATTCATTCCACATCAATACCATGTGGCGTAAGCCAGGGTTCTATCTTCTGAATATTCAGATTTCCTACGAAAGTAGCCCAAAAAGTTATACACACCAATTTTGTAAATTTTATTGCGGGGGGGGGGCAACATAAATGTATACTTAACGCGTGGACAACGAAAACATAATAGCAGGTGAAGGCAAGAAAAAACTTTTAACAATTATCCTCGTTAGTGTGATTTTTATTGCTGTTATTGTGGCGTACTACCGGTATCATCAAACTATCGATAGGAGAACCGCTGGAGGATCAGATAGTGTGTTGTCAACAGAACCAACGGAAACAGAGCAGTTGTTAAAATATCAGAACGAAGAATTAGACAAACTACGAGCGCAATATCAAGGACTCAACATATCACAACCAACAATCACAATGAAAGATCAAGTGAGAAATCTCGATTCTGTGCGAGTAAAACAAAAAACAACATCAGTAAATACTGGAGAAACAGCGGAACAGCAAGTCCTAGAATTAGATGCAATGCGCTCGGCAGCAAACAAGTAACAAATAATCATGAAAAATATCAACCAATTCTTAAAAATCGTTCTCGTTGCGCTGACCCTTTCTATTGGGGTAGGTTACGCTTTTGCATGGACAGTACCCACAGCCACACCTCCTGTGGGGAATGTCGCGGCGCCTATTAATGTGAGCGGAACATCCCAGTACAAAGGTGATCCTACTGCACACACAGGAGGGCTTGGAATTGAAGGATTGATTCGAGGGTACAGTAATGCGATATTTGACGGCAAGGTCGGCATAGGGACGACGAACCCTTCAAGCCAACTTCAAATTAAAAGCCCTGACCCAATCCTCGGGAATATAGGGTTTGGAGATCTTTATGGGAATATTTGGTCTGATGGCGGTATCGATAAATGGTTCACGATTAGAAATATTTCAGTGGGCGGGCGTACTTCTTTTTTTAATGACACCACTACTGAAATTATGACACTTATGAATTCAGGAAATGTCGGCATTGGAAAGGGTAACCCTAATGTAAAACTTGATGTCGCGGGTGGCGTGCGAACGGGAAGTGAGACACAGGTTACCGTTTGTAGCGCTTCGACCGAAGGCACTCAGCGCTACAATTACACGACGCACGCCCCTGAGTTTTGCAACGGAACAGCATGGACATCTGCAAGCGGTAGTGGCGGCGGTTTCTCAAATGTGACCACGTACAGTGCTGGTGCAAATCCTGGCGTGCACAAAGCCTGTTTTATGGGTTATTTCGGGGCTGCAAACGGTGGCGATGCTTGCGGTGTATCTGGCACATATAATGGCACATGGACTATAAGCTATTACAAAGGGTCCTGTGTTGTAACATGTATTGATTGATAATTTATGGTAGTATAAAATAAAGTGATATACTGTTTAGTATGAAAATATTTTTTATTTACCAATTACGAAATATTCTCACCGTCGCAGTGGTGGGAGCGGTTGTTTTCGCAGGTTATATTACAGATCCGAATTTTTTTGAAACACCGAAGGCTGAAGCCGTTTCTGTATCTGGCCCAGTGTCTGGGTGGGCATGGAGCGAGACAATAGGCTGGGTCAGTTTTAGTTGCACAAACGACAGCTCGTGCGGAACGAGCAACTATGGTGTAAGTGTCAGCGCAGCTACGGGAGATTTTTCTGGATACGCATGGAGTGAGAATATCGGTTGGATTAATTTGGCACCTTTAAGCGGTTATCCGAGTGTGCCAAATCACGGAGCTCGCCTTGAGGCAGATGATACGGTTACCGGTTGGGCGCGTGCGTGTGCGGGAACGGTCAACGGTGATTGTACGGGAGCAAGCAGAACTGATGGATGGAATGGCTGGATTAAGCTTTCAAAAGATACCAGCGATAGTGGCGCATCGTACGGCGTGACAGTCGCTCCCGCAACTGGAGTCTTCTCAAGCTACGCGTGGGGTTCAGACGTTGTAGGTTGGATTGACTTTGCTCCGATCTCTGCCGGCGCAAATGGTGTGCATCTTCCTATTCCTACCGTTACCGTTCTAATTGTTCCTGCTGCCACTACTATCCAAACGGGCACCGGGACGACTCTTTCATGGACCACAACTCCTCCAACCGCATGTATTGCATCAGGAAGCTGGTCGGGAGCAAAAGCATCATCGGGAACTAATGTTCCCACAGGGAATCTTTCTCTAGCGGGTACGTATTCTTATCGTTTGGATTGCGGTGTGGGTTTTGATTCCAAAAATGTTGTTGTAGAGGATCCTGCTCCAGTTTGTGTCATTAATAGCGTCTGTGATGCAGGGGAGACAGTCCTCAATTGTCCCACCGATTGCAGGGCCAAAGTGAAGCAGTTTTAGGGAAAATAATTGACGTTTGCCAAAAATACACTGTAAAAGGAGGGTCTGCGCGAAGCGCAGACCCTCCTTTTGTCAATTGTTACATCTTTTTTGTAATCGAGACGGATAGCGCCCGCCGTCCGATTTGACATTATTCTTCAATTTGGTAAGATACATTACGACCCAGCCCCTGCTTTGTTGCATAATTTAGGGAGTTAGGATATTATGCAGTTTCTGCGTTGTGTGCGTAAAGGTTAATTTACGCAACAAAGTAAGGGCTGGGTTGTTTTGTTTAAAGACACCCTATTATCAAATGACACGATCACTAAAAAAAGGACCATATATTGACCCAAGACTCTTGGAGAAACTTGTTGGCAAAAGCGCATCAACCGCCGCAATGATAAAGACATGGGCGCGTTCGAGCCAAATCTCCCCAGAAATGGTAGGATTCCTTTTTGGTGTGTACAATGGTAAGACACATCTTGAAGTTCGCGTGACTGAAGATATGGTAGGGCACAGACTCGGAGAGTTTTCTCCTACAAAGAAATTTGTACGACACGGAGGCAAAATGCAGAAGGAGCTTGAGCAAAAGAAGAAAGAAGCAGAAATCACTGCTGCAAAAGCCGCTAAATCCGAAACACCTGCTGCTAAGAAGAAATAATTAACCATGAAAGCAATTCTTAGAAGTTATCGTCAAGCGCCACGCAAGGTCCGCCTTGTGGCAAATCTTATTAAAGGGAAGACTGTTCCCCGTGCTTTGGTTGAACTCGACGTGCTTCCAAAGCGTGCATCAGGTCCAATGAAAAAGCTTTTGATGTCAGCCGTTGCAAACGCAAAGGAAAACGATGGCATTGCACTAGTAGATCTTTTTGTAAAAGAAGTGCGTGTGGACCAGGGTACAATCCTCAAACGCTCTATGCCAAAGTCGCATGGCACTGCACACCCTATTCACAAGCACACAAGCCACATCATGATTGAGCTCATTGCAAGTGCAGATATTGCGCCTTCAAAGAAGATGGCAAAGAAGACTGAATTAGAAGTAGAGGCACCTAAGGTGTCAAAGAAGACTGCTCTTGCAAAAGTAAAGGCTGTAGCAAAGGTTAAGGCAGCTAAAAAGACAAAATAACATGACACACATCGTACATCCATATGCGCACCGTTTGGGAATCATCCGTGATTGGAAATCACGTTGGTTTGGCGCAAAAGATGATTTCAAGAAGTTTCTCAAGGGTGACGTGCTCATTCGCAAATTTCTCGATAAACGTCTTCGTGGCAGCTATATTGCAGGTGTTGAAATCGAGCGCAATGCAAAGACTTTTCGTATTCTCATCAAGACTGCTCGCCCGGGTATGGTTATCGGTCGTGCCGGTGAAGGTTCAGTAAAGCTGAAAAATGATATCTTGAAAGAAGCAACTCGTCTCAAGCTTGATATCCCAAAAGACTTCAAGCTCGATATTGAGGAAGTTCGTTCGCCAGAAGGTAATGCCGCTGTTGTTGCAGAAATGGTTGCCGAGGGTCTCGAGAAGCGCCTACCTTTCCGCATGATCTTGAAACAGACTATTGAAAAGGTTATGGCAAATCGCGAAGTAAAGGGTGCACGTATCGCAATATCTGGTCGTTTGGGTGGTGCAGAAATGGCGCGCTACGAGCAGATTCGTCGCGGGGGTATCCCACTTCAGACTTTTCGCGCAGACATTGATTTTGCAAAGAACACTGCTCGCCTTCCTTATGGTGCTATTGGTATCAAAGTTTGGGTTTACAAAGGTCAGATTTTTGCGGACAGCAAAAAGAAGCTTGTTGCAACCGAGACCCAGACATTCCAATAGTCAAATTTTTAATATACCAACATGTTATTCCCAAAGAAAGTAAAGTACAGAAAATGGCAGAACGCTCGCAAAAGCGAGGCGAAGCTTGCCGCACCTGAAACGCGTGGTATTACGCTTGCGTTTGGCTCATTTGGACTAAAGGCTGAGACACAGGCGCGTGTGAAGTCAAATCAAATCGAAGCATCACGTAAAGCTATTGTTCGCACTATTACTAAAGTTGGCAAGATGTGGATCCGTATTTTCCCAGACCGACCATGGACGCAGAAGGGGGCACAGGTGGGTATGGGTAAGGGTAAAGGTGAGCTTCAAGGATATGTGTTTGAAGTTCGTCCAGGTCGTATGCTTTTTGAAGTTGATGGTGTTGACGAAGCGACCGCAGTAAAGGCGCTCAAGAAGGCGGGAGCGAAGCTTCCTCTTAAAACTCGTATCGTGCGACGTGTGGAAACTGCATAATTAAGCTACTCTTATGAAAGAAATCAAGAAAAAAAGCGTGGATGATTTGGTAAAACTCCTTAGTGAAAAAAGGGAGGCAGTTCGTGCGTTCCGTTTCGACATTGCAGGTTCTGCAAAAAAGAACGTGAAAGCGTCGATGCTCGCGCGTAAAGAAATCGCACGCATTCTTACTGAGCAGAACATGCGCAATCGCAACGTAATCGCATAACACTACTATTATGGAAAAAACCAACAAAAAAACTAGCACAGAAAGCAACGTAACCCGTAAGCAACTTCAAGGAACTGTCGTGTCAGACAAGATGATGAAGACGGTAACGGTCCTTGTAAATCGTTTTAAAAAGCATCCAAAGTACGGAAAGTTTATGAAAATTTCTAAAAAGTACAAAGCGCACGACGAAGAAGGTGCATTTAAAACAGGAGACCAAGTTACTATTGAAGAATGTCGCCCCATCTCGAAAGATAAATCTTTCAAGGTCATCGGAAAGAAAATCGCATAATCAAAAGTGTAGAATAGATAACAAATTTACCATGATACAACCACAAACAATCGTAAAGATAACTGATAACACTGGCGGAAAGATCGGTCGTGTGTTCAAGGTGCTCGGGAGCTCGAAGAAGCGCTATGCGATGATTGGTGATTTGGTTGTCCTCTCGGTACAGGTTGCAGAGCCACGCAAGTCAGTAAAGAAAAAGGATGTTCTTACGGCACTCGTTGTTCGTACGCGCAATGCGTATCGTCGCAAGGACGGATCTTATATTCGTTTTGATGACAATGCGGTTATTATTGTCGACAAAGTGAAGAAGGAGGCCAAGGCGGGTCGTATTTTTGGACCAATTCCTCGCGAGATTACTGAAATCGGATACAATAAAATTGGTTCACTTGCGCCAGAAGTGCTTTAACAAATATTATTTACTCTACCACCACTATGAAACTCAAAAAAGGAGACAACGTGATCGTGATCACTGGAAAGGACAAAGGAAAGAAAGGAACAATCCTTCAGGTTCTTCCGCTTGTTAATCGCGTAGTCGTAGATGGTGCAAATATTTCAAAACTGCACGAGAAGTCCCGCACAAAAGGGAAGAGCGGTCAAATCATCGAACGAGCAATGCCAATCAACGCTTCAAATGTGATGGTTGTTGACCCAAAAACCGGCAAGCGTACGCGCGTTGGCAAGAAGTTGATCGATGGCAAGAATGTTCGCGTTACCAAAAAAAGCGGATCGGAACTCAAGTAGTCTTTTAATTTTAATATTATGAAATCAGCATTTAAAACAGTTAAGGAAAGACAAGCAGACGCTTTTGATGCAATGAAAGCGGAGTTTGGCTACAAGGCGAAGCTTGCCGCCCCTCGCCTTGTGAAGGTTGTTGTTTCTGCAACAACTGGTCGCTCAAAAGACAAGAATCGCAATGAGATGGTGATGGGACGAATTGCAAAGATTACTGGTCAAAAGCCCTCACTTCGTGCTGCAAAAAAGTCTATTGCTGCATTTAAGCTTCGCGAAGGAGACAAGATCGGTGTCGCAGTAACACTCCGCGGTGCGCGCATGATGGGCTTTCTTGATAAATTTTTCAACGTCGCTATCCCTCGAACTCGCGACTTCCGTGGCTACGACAAAAAGAGTATCGACGAGATGGGGAACCTAACTCTCGGTGTAAAAGAGCAGACAATTTTCCCTGAGGTTGCAGACGAAGACATAAAGGACCTGTTTGGTTTGGCGGTTACTATTGTAACCACTGCAAAGAATAAGGCTGAGGCATCTCGATTTTTCGACATCATCGGCGTTCCAACGAAGAAATAGACTATGCAAAAAGCTCAGTTCAGGTAAATCCTGAACCGAGAACCTATCCACTATCTTCCCCCAACCTAGAAACCCTTATTTTTGGCTGCAAAACTTCGTCTCACGCGAGACATAATTCATTATGTCTCGCGCTCCGACTTGTTTTCGCCTAAAAATAAGGGTTTCTAGGCTGGGTACCACGAGATAGTGATAGGTTCTCAGCTTTTTCCTTGCGTTTTTTAAACATTGGTGGGATAATACAACGTAATTGGGTAGACATGGGGTGTATCCAAGAGTTCTTTACCTAAAGGGGAAAATCATGCAAGGTGGTGTAATGAGTCCAAAGCATTTGGGATATGATGGGGTCCTTGATACCGACCATCTGGAAAACCATGGACAAGACAGCATTGTCATTGGAGGTAAGCCTGTATGTGCTTACGGCGTTCATCAAGACAATGAAAATAGCGACAACCGCCACATCGGCGGAGATGCATTTTTTGCAACATGGGGTAGGGTGGGGTTGATTCACTCATAACAATCAGCGGTTCAAAACAGACGGCCCAACCATCGGCCGTCTGTTTTTACAAGAGGACTTGTGCTTAGTACTCATATATGGGATGATGTTCGCTATCACCGCGTGTGCGTTGATATGATCTTTACAGGGGAGAAAAGTCATGGCATCTCGGAAATCTCGTCAAATTGGACAAGTTGGTCATGAACAAACCGGGCGCAATCGCGGCCCTTCACCATGGAATATTTGGGGTTTTTTGAAGAATTTCAGCCGTAATGAGAGAAAGCCTCGCTCCAGCGCGCCAGCAAGTAATCAGGGAATGTTCCCCGAAGATTCAAAAGATATTTTGTCAGGGCACAGCAGTCACACTCGTTCCGATGTTCTTTCTGTCGCGTGCCATCGCGGGTTCGAGCGACTCACTGCTACAAACCGCAAACACCAGACGTTTTGCGGTAATTTACGCATAACATAACTCGATTTTCTCCAGAATTGACAAAGGCGACCGCAAGGCCGCCTTTTTTTGTTGACATTATTTCCCTATATGCTAGGATGCTTCTACGGGTTTTTGAGCAATCCGCGCACCTCCTTTTGAAGACTTTTGCGCAAGCGAAGGTCTTCAAAAGAATTTGCGCGAGATATTGGCAAAAGCATCGTATTTTAATTTATGGCAAAAACATCAGTAACCGCACGCGCCGCAAAGACGCCAAAATTTAGCTCACGCATTGTGCGCCGTTGTTTCAACTGCAGCCGTCGTCGTGGCTACATGCGTGATTTTGATCTTTGCCGTATTTGCTTCCGCGAGCTTGCAAACGATGGCAAAATTCCCGGAGTAAAGAAGTCTTCTTGGTAATTCACTACTTTTATATGCACGACCCAATCGCAGATATGCTTATTCGCATCAAGAATGCAGGAAACGCCGGCAAGGATTTAGCCGAGATGCCTTTTTCTAACATGAAAGAGTCTATCGCTAAGGTTCTCTTTGTGGAAGGCTACATCGCTTCATATGCAAAAAAAGGCAAGAAGGTCCAAAAGACTCTCGAGGTCGGTATTGCGTATGAGGGCAAGAAGCCGCGTGTGGCAGATGTTCTGCGCATGTCAAAGCCTTCACGCCGTTTTTATCTAAAGGCGGACGAGATTAAGCAGGTTAAGAATGGTTATGGCTTGATGGTTATCTCGACTCCAAAGGGTATTATGACTGGCGATGAAGCAAGGAAAGGACAGGTCGGTGGCGAAGCTCTCTTTAAGATCTGGTAATTAATATCATTTATATATGTCACGAATTGGAAAAAAAGGCGTAACGATTCCGACGGGCACAACCGTCGCACAAAACGACACTGTAGTTACAGTGAAGGGTCCTTTGGGTGATCTTACTCGTGATTTCTCAGGTCCTGTCGATATTAAGGTCGAAGGTGCGACAATAGTATTCACTCCAAAGAACAGCTCAAAAGAAGCAAAGGCTCTCTGGGGAACATACGCATCACACCTTGTGAACATGGTTGCCGGCGTGAATACCGCGTTCATCAAAAAGCTTATCATTGAAGGTGTTGGTTACAAGGTTGAGCCACAGGGGAATGTTCTCGTCTTCTCACTTGGTTTCTCACATAAGGTTCCTATGAATATCCCCGCAGATGTGAAAGTTCTCGTTGAGAAAAACGTTCTCACTATTTCATCAATCAACAAGGAGTCGGTAGGGCAGTTTGCGGCGCAGATCCGAGCAAACAAAAAACCAGAACCTTACAAGGGAAAGGGTATTCGCTACTCGACGGAAGTTATCCGTCGCAAGCAGGGTAAGAAGTCTGCATAATCTTTAAACTAATATGACTATAAAATTAACAAAAAAAGGACAGCGTACACGTCGTCACAACCGCATCCGAGCGAAGGTTTCAGGTACTTCAGAGCGCCCGCGCCTCGCTATTTTCAAGTCAAACAGTTATATTTATGCTCAGATTATTGACGACACAAAAGGTGTGACACTTTCTGCTGTGTCAGACATGGGCCTCAAAGGTAAGACAAAGACAGCGCGCGCAAAAGAGGCAGGCGAGGCTCTCGCAAAGAGCGCAAAGGCAAAGGGTCTTTCAGCTGTAGTCTTTGATCGCGGGGGGTTCATCTTTACTGGACGTGTTCGCGCATTTGCTGACGGTGCTCGTGAAGGCGGTCTAGTATTCTAAATTTTATAATTATATGACAGAAACAACCACACAAAAGAATACCAGTGAGACTGCTCAGACGACAGTAGCAGCGCCAGCAGCTGCTGCTCCTGCACATACTCCTCCATCACGTCCATCTTTTGGTGGAGCACGTGGAGGCTCGTCAACTGGCCGCAGTGGAGCGAGGGGAGGCGCAGGCGCCAGCCGTGGCGGTTCTGGTAAGGGCTCACCTCGCGGCGGTCGCGGAGGCGCAGGTTTCGAGCGTGTGAAGCCGGAGTTTGACAACAAACTCATCCAGATTCGTCGTGTAACTCGCGTGGTTGCTGGAGGTCGTCGTTTTGCATTTTCTGTCGCACTCGTAGCGGGGAACCGCAAGGGTTCTGTGGGTGTAGGTATTGGTAAGGCTGCTGACACTGCAGCCGCTATTGAAAAGGCAACAAAAAATGCCAAGAAAAATATGATCAAGGTTCTCCTCACAAGTGGGATGATGATTCCTCATGAAGTAGAGGCAAAGGAATCTTCAGCAACAGTAATGATTATGCCCGCAGCAGGTCGTGGTATGGTTGCTGGAAGCTCGGTGCGTAATGTACTTGAACTTGCGGGTATCAAGAATGTTCGCGCAAAGATCCTTTCTGGTTCAAAGAATAAACTCAACAACGCGCGCGCTACAATAAAGGCACTTGAACAGCTTCGCGCTAAAGGAACGAAGGTTGTTGAAGAGCCAGCAACAAAGTAATTTAAAATACTATTATGCAAGCACACGAAGTAAAAACAAGAAAGCCGCGCGCTGTAAAGAAGGTTGTTGGACGTGGAGGAAAGCGTGGAAAGACATCTGGCCGCGGAACCAAGGGTCAAGACGCTCGCGCCGGACATCGCAAGCGCCCTCAGATGCGCGATACCATCAAGAAGCTCCCAAAGCTTCGCGGGGAAGGTGTGTCACGCAATCAGTTCAAGACTGAAGCCGTTCACTATGTCGTTTTGAACCTTGGTGTTTTGAGTATTGAGTTCAAGTCAGGTGATCGTGTTACGCCAAAAGTTCTCCTTGAGCGCGCACTTGTAGAAAAAAAAGGGAATAAGGTCCCTATGGTAAAGATTCTTGCTTCAGGCGAGTTCGACAAAAAACTTGATATCCGCGGATGTTTGATTTCAGAGTCAGCAAAAGCGGCAGTAGAAAAGCTTGGAGGTACGGTAAAATAAATACTCATGGACACACTCGTTCGCAAACTAAAGATGATTGTGCAAGACGCAACCTTGCGTCGGCGTGTCCTCTTTATGCTTGTTGCACTGGTAATATTTCGCCTTCTCGCTAATATTCCAATTCCAGCAGCTGCAGGACAAAATTTAACCTCACTCCTCGCAAATGACCAAGCTCTTGGATTTTTGAATCTCCTTACGGGCGGTGGTCTCTCTGCTGTTTCCATTGTGATGCTTGGCGTCGGACCGTACATTACGGCGTCGATTATTATGCAGCTTTTGACGATGATGTCGCCAAAGATTAAGGCGATGCAGAGCGAGGAGGGTGAAATTGGTCGCCGCAAGATGACGCAGTATTCACGCCTTCTTACGGTACCACTTGCATTGGCGCAAGGTTATGGGCTGATTGCGTATTTGACACAACAAGGGATTCTTGTTGGACTCACCCCGTTCGAGATTTTTACCAACACGATTATCGTGGCGGCGGGTTCCATGCTCCTTATGTGGATTGGCGAGCTTATTTCAGAGTTTGGCATTGGTAATGGTGTCTCGCTGATTATTTTTGCTGGAATCGTTTCAAGTATTCCCGCAACGGTAGGACAACTCCTATTTTCCTTTGATGCGTCACAAATTCCAGTTTTTATTGCTGCAATAGTTGCAACAATATTTCTTATTATGGCTGTCGTGTTTATGACAGAAGCAGAGCGACCAGTTCCTATTACATATGCAAAGCAGGTTCGTGCCGGTCGCTCAGTTGGCGGCACAATGACATATCTGCCACTTCGTTTGAATCAAGCTGGGGTAATCCCGATTATTTTTGCGCTTTCTATTTTGGTTTTTCCTACTGTTGTTGCAAACGCGCTTGCAACGATGGGTAGCGGGCCAATTCAGACAATAGCGCTTTTTGTTCAAAAAGTGCTTGCAAATGGCTGGATAAATGGCGCACTCTACTTTATTCTCGTGTTTGTGTTTACTTTTTTCTACACTGCAGTTACGTTTGATCCGGAGGCAATTTCAAATAATCTTCAAAAGAACGGAGCCTTTATTCCCGGCATCAGACCTGGCGCATCGACCGCAGAATATCTCTCAAAGATAATAACGCGCATTACACTCGTTGGCGCAGTATTTCTTGGTGCAATCGCCGTGTTGCCGCTTATAATGCAAAATTTAACCAAGATTGCCAGCCTTTCTATTGGTGGTACTGCACTCCTCATTATTGTTTCGGTCGTTCTTGATCTGGTAAAAAAGATTGATGCACAAATAACGATGAGGGAGTACTAAAACAAATATAAACAATGACCGCCCTTCTTGAATTCTTAAGGGCGGTCCTTGTTTATACGCATTTTTTGTTTTTTTAGTCTTTCCCTGCTATGCTTCCTGTATGAATTTGCAGACGGTCATATTTATCGGGCGCTCGGGTGCTGGGAAAGGAATGCAATCAGAGCACTTTCAGAGGTATCTTGGCGAACATTCCCCTGACCTACCTGTTCTTTATATTGAAACTGGCGATTATTTCAGAAAATACATCAAGGAGACTGGTGACACATGGGTACGCGCCAGAAAGATTATCGAGCTTGGTACTCGCCAGCCAGACTTTCTTGCGGTATGGATGTGGACAACCGCACTTGTAGAAAATTTTCATGGCAACCAACACCTAGTGTTCGATGGCGCACCGCGCGCGCTCGCGGAGGCGAAAATTCTTGATACCGCGCTTCCTTTTTATGACCGCATAAACCCCGTAGTTGTTTTTTTGAATGTATCGCAGGAGTGGGCAGAAGAGCGTTTGCGCGGGCGCGGGAGAGCGGACGACATCAAGCCTGAAGTGATAGCGCGAAGATTTGCATTCTTTACAAAAGACGTGGTTCCTGTGATTGATTACTATCGAAACAATCCAACATATCGTTTTCTTGAAATTAACGGCGAGCAAACTCCCGAAGAAGTGTTTAATGATATCAAAAAAGGACTTGGTTTTTAGTTTCGCAAAGCTCCATCCTGTATAAAAAGTTAATTTAAATGTCAAAACAAGAAATGATAAAAACTGAGGAAGAAATTGCAATTATTCGCGAAGGTGGCAAGCGCCTCGCACGTGTTTTGAGTGTGGTGCGTGATGCTGTCAAGCCGGGTGTGACCACACGCGAACTTGACCAGCTTGCAGAGAAGCTAATGCGCGACGGAGGAGATGAGCCAGCTTTTTTGAATTATCAACCAGAAGGCGCCCGTACTGCATACCCGGGAACGCTTTGTGTTTCGGTGAACAATGAAATTGTGCATGGGATCGGTAGTGACCGCATCCTTAAAGAGGGCGATATTATCGGTATTGACACTGGCGTCAAACATAAGGGTTTTTTTACAGATTCTGCGCTTACAGTGCCAGTGGGGAAAATAGATGACACCGCAAAAAAGCTTATATTGGCAACAGAAGGTGCTCTTGTTGCAGGTATTGATGCAGCGTGCGCTGGAAATACTATCGGTGATATTGGTTATGCTATCGAAAAATATGTAAAGGATCATGGTTTTGTAGTTGTGGAGGAACTCGGAGGGCATGGGGTAGGGTATAAGCAACACGAAGATCCGCATATCACAAATTACGGTGAACGCGGACAGGGGATGAAGCTGAAAGCTGGAATGGTGCTCGCTCTTGAGCCTATTGTAAACGAAGGAACGCGATATATTAAGCTTATGCCTGACGGCTACACTTACGTAACGCGAGACCACAAGCGCAGTGCACACTTTGAACATACTATTTTAATCACTGAAGGCGATGCGGAGATTTTGACGAAGCGAGAGTTTTGATAGAAATCGTTAAGTGATACAATGCTTAATATGAAAACGAAGATGTATTGGATACAAACTGCTACCCTTCTAGGGGGAACCGTTTTTGCGTGGACGACCGCATTGGTTGATTTTATGCGTTTTTACAACGCAGAGGGGACACTTTTGAAAATTAAAGATTGTATCTATCCGAACCCTGTTACCACGCCATGTTTTTATGGGGCCATCGCCTTTGCTGTTGCTTTTGCGTGGTCGGTTGCGCTTCTAAAAAAAGAAGGCGAGATGCGACGTAAAAGTGAAAAGTATTTGTTGGTCCTGTTGTCAGCAGGTAATGTTTTTGCGTGGACAAATTTTCTGCGTTTGGTGTACGATTTTTATACCGCATTGCCGGGGCAGGGGGTAGGATGCTCAGGGGTACCGACCGCAAGTCCATTTACCACACCGTGTTTTTATGGTTCTGCCATATTTTTTGTTGCTCTACTCATAGCGCTTATAATTCTCAAAAGAGAATCTGAGCCTCGGTCTCCTGAAACAAAGTAGATTCAAAAATACGAAGACTAGCTTCCACTTGCCTGTATTTTAGGCATTTTTAAGTTATCCACATAGGATATTTGCGTATTTCTCTGCGCAAAGTGGTATACTTTTGGTAATAAGTTAATTAAAAAAATGGAAACACAGTCACCACCGCTAGTTTGTCCGTCCCACACTGCTCAGTATATTGGAGTGCTTGTTGTTGGAATTATAGTTGGAACATGCGCATCGTTTATATATTTCAAGCAAGTATCAGCGAATACTTATCAGGCAGGTTTCGATAACGCAAAAAAGTTGGCACAAGAAAGTAATATTGGTCGCGCATTTCGCGCACCCGATGATATTCGCACTATTTCCGGTGCTGTCACCGCCGTCAATGGAGACCGAATCACTGTCCACACGCAGTCAACGAATCCGTTTGAGGACCCTGCTATGCTCGATCGAACCATAGTCATTACAAAGGACACCAAAATAATAAAAATTTCTCAAGGAGATATGAACACCTATAAGGCTGAAAGGGATGCATATATCAAAAATATGAAAGCAGGGAAAAGCTCTGGCGCAACACTACCACGCCCACCAGAGCCAATTCTTACCACTATTGATGCTTCAAGTATCACTGTTGGCATCGCGCTCGTCGCCACTGCCACAGAGAACATAAAGACACTGAAAGAATTCTCTGCAAGTGAAATTCAGATCCATTAAAAGTAATTAACTATATTATGACCAAACAAATTTTTTCCACTATTAAAGTCATCACTCTTGCAGTCGTTGTTTCTTTTGGAGTGAGCCATGCTCTTGCGTGGACAGCACCGGCATCAGTACCCCCTCTGGGGAATGTGGATGCACCAATTAACACAGGCAGTGCTCCTCAAACAAAAACCGGAACGTTGACGGTTGGCGATATCATTAGTACTGGAGATGTGTGCATCACAGGAAAATGTTTGAGTGCAATAATCGGCGCACTACCTACAGGAACTGACGACGGGCAAACTGTCCGATGGGACGGAGCTTCTCTTACTTGGAGAATATCTGACCCCGGAGATATTCTCGTAAATGGAATTACGGTAGGAGTAGGGGGTTCTGGATCAGGTGACAATACCGCGATGGGATATTGTGCTCTGTGTTCGAACATCACCGGCACCGACAACACCTCAAGCGGTTTTGCATCCTTACTAATGAACAGCACTGGTAGTCGAAACACTGCGACTGGTGGGTATGCTCTCTATGATAACGAGGACGGTAGCAACAACACCGCGAACGGATACGATGCTCTTTATTCGACCTATGGAGGCGGTAATACCGCAGTGGGTACTCAATCTCTTTTCTACAATACTTCAGGGTCCTATAATACTGGGGTTGGGATTGATTCACTTCGTTTTAACGGTACAGGCACATACAACACTGCGATTGGGGCCTTCACCTCCATGCCTTTTTCTTCTAATCTTACTAACGCTACTGCTATTGGTGCGTATACTTTCGTCGACGCCTCAAACAAAGTTCGTATTGGCAATACAGCAGTTACTGTTATCGGTGGGCAGGTAGCTTGGTCAAATCTTTCCGATGCGCGACTGAAAAAAGATGTTGTTGATTACACACATGGGCTTGATTTCATTACACGCCTTCGACCAGTATCCTTCAAATTCACAACAGACGCTACAAATCAAACTCACAATGGTTTTATCGCTCAAGAAGTAGAGGCGACTGACATTCCTTTTTATGGCATCAATAAACCTGCAACAAAGGACGGCTATTACTCGCTTTCGTACGCTGAGTTCGTTGTCCCTTTGGTAAATTCTGTCAAAGAGCTAAAGGCTGAGAACGACAAACTCAAAGCAGACAATGTGGAACTTCTTCTTCGTATAGAAAAAATTGAGTCAAGGCTTAAGTAGGCAGGAGTAGGTTATACAGAAACAAAAACCGAAAAGTAGCGGTGTTGCTCGACAACACCGCTACTTTTCGGTTTTGAGAGAACATTTTATGGTATACTTTCATGATATGAATCCAGAATACGGAAGCGTGGGGAAACAATTCCAATCTCCAGAGGAAGAGGTAGCATACTTGCGCGCCCAGATTGCGGACAAGGAGCGCGTGATGGGGATTGCTCCGGGGTCACCCGAGCGCACGCTCGAGAAGCGTGAAGAGATCGTGCGTGAAAAGGTTGCTGAATATCGCGCCGCACCTCCCGAGGCACTTCTTGAAGAAAGCTATCGTATGAAGATCGATGAGCTTGAAACCAATGTGGTGAAGCTTGGTGTTGAGCACAAGGAAGCTATTGACCAGCTGATGCGCATTGTGGAGACAAAAGGCATTAAAAATGCGCTCGCGCTCCTCGAGAAATTAAACAATCCGCATATCGAGGATGATTTTCATCGCATGCTCGTCCAGCTCATTTTGGAGACGGGGGACTTTGCTGGCATTTCTCGCGATAAGGAGCTTGCGCGTGCGCTCAAGATGCGTCTTTATGAGGTGACATTACCGCCCATAGATCCCACTGGCGAGAAACGCGAGTTTGCACAGCTGGTTTCCGGCATGGAGCACTTTTATGCCGGCATGCTTTCAATCGAGAATACGAAATCGGGCTTTGGCGACACAAAAAATTATTTTACGCTCGAACTCGCACTGTCGAATTTCAGCGAGCATATCGTATTTTATTCTGCGGTTCCACTTGAGCACGCAAACCTTTTTGAAAAACAAATTCTTGCAGTATACCCGGACGCGAGACTCAAAGAACATCGCGAAGACTATAATCCGTTTAATGAAAAAGGTGTAAGCGTTGCTTCTTTTGCCACCACAGGGGGAGAGGTTGCATACCCGCTTCGCACGTTTGAAACATTTACACAGGATCCGCTCAACGTGCTCCTCTCCACATTTTCAAAAATAAACCGAGACGGCGAGGGGGTGGCTGTGCAGTTCGTCATTCGCCCTTCGGGTAAGGCGTTCAACACTCGTTACCATGGGATAGTGGAGCAGATCAAAAAGGGCACAAAGGCAAAGGATGCGCTCAAGAATGCGGGCGCGCAATTTGCCGCAGAATTTGCAAATGTCGCAAAGAGTCTTGTTTTCGGGGTAAAGCTGCGCAAGGAGGATGAGCCAATTGAAGAAGAAGCAATAAAAAATATTGAGGAGAAAATAGCATCGCCAATTGTTGACACCAATATTCGCATTATTGCATCGGCGGATACTTCGGCGCGCGCAGAGACGATATTGAATGAACTCGAAAGCGCATTCAATCAATTTGGGAAACCACAATCAAATACTATTAAGTGGGAGCGCGATACAAAAGGAAGCGCTCTCTCGGAGGCAATTTATCGTTACTCGTTTCGTATGTGGAGCGACAAAGAAAGTTTTCCGCTTAATTTAAAAGAACTTGCAACAATGTTTCATTTTCCTGTTATCGCAACTTCTGCATCAGAACTCAAGGAGGCAAAGGCAGGAGGTGCACCGGCGCCTATCGAAATGGGGAACGAGGGAATTATTCTTGGGAAAAATATTTATCACAACAAAGAAACAATTGTGCGCATGGGACGCGAGGATCGCGTGCGACATATGTATGTTATTGGTCAGACAGGGACCGGCAAGACGAGCATCCTGAAAAATATGATTATTCAGGATATTCGGAATGGCGACGGCGTGTGCTTCATCGACCCGCACGGGAATGACGTGCAGGATATCCTTGCGCTCATTCCACCCGAGCGCGCTGATGATGTGATTTATTTTGATCCGTCGTATATAGAGCGCCCAATGGGACTCAATATGCTCGAGTATGACCACAGCCGTCCCGAGCAGAAAACATTCGTGGTAAATGAGATGATGAACATATTTAATCAGCTTTTTGATATGAAGGCAGGCGGAGGCGCAATGTTCGAGCAGTATTTCAAAAATGCCGCCTTCCTTGTCATGGAAGACACGAGCGAGCAGGCAACACTCCTTGATATTACTCGTGTGCTTTCCGACAAGGCGTTTCGCGATTTGAAGCTTTCGCGGTGCAAGAATCCGATCATTGCACAATTTTGGGCGAGCGCGGAAAAGACAACCGGCGACCAAGGACTCGCAAACTTTGTGCCGTATATTTCGAGCAAGTTCGACCCGTTCATTTCCAACGACATCATGCGCCCTGTGGTGCTCCAAAAAGAGTCCTCGTTTAATTTCAGAAAGATTATGGACGAAAAAAAGATTCTCCTTGTCAATTTGTCCAAGGGGCGACTCGGTGATATAAATGCGAAACTCATAGGTCTTGTTCTTGTTGGGAAAATCACAATGGCAGCGCTTTCTCGTGTGGATATGTTTGGAACAGGTAAAAAACCGAATGACTTTTACCTCTATATTGATGAATTTTACAATGTAACAACGCCGTCCATTGCGACCATTCTATCCGAGGCGCGCAAATATCGCCTAGGGTTAATCGCTGCTCATCAGTTCATTGCGCAACTTTCTGATGAAATCAAGGATGCAGTGTTTGGTAATGTTGGGAACATGGCGTTCTTTCGTGTGAGCCCTGAAGATGCTGAATATTTGGAGGCTAAGCTTAAGCCAACTTTTACAGCCCAAGACCTAACTCGTCTCGACAACTATAATGCATACATGAGTATGCTCGTAAATGGTCAGCCAACAAAACCATTCAATATCACAGCGATGAAACCAGAAGAGGGTGACCCTAGAATGGCAGAAAAACTCAAACAGCTTTCGTATTTGAAATACGGCGCACCGCGCGATGAAGTGGAGGCAGAGATTATGGCGCGGTTTCGAGGGGGGAATTAGGCGACTTGACATATATATTAGATATATGTAGAATATATATATATGAATACACAAGTAATTTTCAAGATGGATAAAAAGCTCAAGGAAAAGGCGATGAAAAAAGCGCGCGCCGAGGGCATCCCTTTTTCAGCAGTGCTTACGCTCGCCACCAAGTCCTTTGTGGAAGGGGGCCTTGCTATCGAGGTAGTGCAACGCCCCGTGTTGAACGATAAAACGCGCAAGATGCTTGACCGCGCGCTTAAGGATATAAAAGCGGGGAAGAATCTTTCGCCGGCATTTACGAACATGAAGGAGATGGATGCGTACCTCAATGCGCTCTAGCATGAAAAGTGTTTTCCTTCAGAAACATTTCGAGAAGAGGTACGCAAAACTTCCTCAGAAAATCAAAGATGCTTTTAGAGAGCGAAGGAATATTTTCCTTAAGAATATGTATGACCCGATTCTTAATAATCATTCAGTCGATAAGGCATATCCTGGCTGTTGCAGTATTGATATAACCGGCGACTACCGCGCCATATTTTTTGAGAATGGTGATGTAGTCACATTTGTTGCTATTAGTACACACGCGCAACTATATAAATAACACCTGCTAGCTTGTGGGAATTTTTGCTTGACTATATGGTCGGGGTGGGGGCATAATGAGGGTACTATGAATATGGAATCAACAGGAGCGGGGGCGGCAAGTACTGAGCGGGATGATTTTGCAAAGGTGGAGGCGCGACTGGATGAGATCAAAAGCACGAATATCAGTGAGATGACAGATGATGATTTGGAAAATGTTATGGCCGAGCGAAAGGCACTGCGATCGCAACAAGCTGAAATGATGAGTAGTGCGCAAGAAGAGGCGACGACAGAGGGGCAAGTTCGGGAAGTCTACGATGATGCTCATCAGGAGAATCAGGAAATAATCGAGGCAGAGAAAAAGGTTGCAGAGGCGGAGAAGGCAACTGCCGAAGCTGTCGCACAAGCTGAGCAAGCAGAACAAAGCGCCACAAGACGCCAAGCAGAACTCGCTCAGGCGGACGCATTACTAGCGGAGATAAAAGGGGTGAATGTTGAGAAAAAAGAAAACACCAATGAAGCTGTTGCTATAAATGCGATGGTGGAAGCAGCTCGAGCATATAGAGATGGGGGGAGTGTGGACAGGACGCAATATGATACTACATGGAAGAATATTCCCGATGCAATAAAAGAAGCCCCAGGGTTTAGTGATAAAGTATCTGGTGCCATGAGGGAGGACAAAGAGAAGCAGGCGCTTGTGCAAGAAAAGCAGAAGGAAGAAGCACAAGAGATTAAGGGTGGAAAGGTTGAAGCTGCAGGATCCACAGGAGTAGTTGCGGAGGCGTTGGAATCTAAGCCGATTGATGCGGTTGAAGTGAACAATAGAATTCTTGATATAAGATCTGAGGAAAAGAGGGCAGAGGCTATCAATAATCTTTCCGCAGAAGAAATATCCGCCCTTGCCAGACTCATTGCAAAGTCGGACGATATTTCAGATGTCGTGGACAGGTTGTCGGGTAGCTTCCAAAATAATCCAAAGATAGCTTCGCAACCAGAAATTGTGAATAGACTGAAGGAAGGTCTGTTATCGTCTAAAAACATTCACCTGTATACTGTGGATAGGGTAGTAGGTCTTCCTGGAACAGAAGATATGTTTAATGACCTGGAAGTTCAGAAAAATGTTCAAAATAGCGTAGGAAGGTTTGTTTCATCTCAGAGTTCAGCTGACTGGCCTCATGTTACAAGTGCCCTTGATAGGGTTGTCGAAGGAGCAAAAATAAGCAATCAAGGACTTAGGAACATCGCAGAACAGATAAAAGGGAATAATAATGCATTCACGCGGTTTGTTCGGCATTTTGGAGTCGAAAGAATTTATCCTGAAGTACTATAAATCATAGGCCATACGCATGTTTTCGGATATGCGATGTTCGAAAAACAAAGGCTTCCCTATTTGAAATACGGCGGTTGAAGAATATTTTTCTGCAACAACGGACAAGAAATAAACCAAATAAAAAACCCTGCGAGCATTGCTCGTGTGATGCTTTTTTGCTAGTATGTTCAAATCTTATTAAATAATTTTTTAACACCATGGCACATCCAAAAGAGGAGCAGGTACTTATTATCGTGAAGCCGGACGCAATCCAGCGCTCTCTTTTGGGGGAGATTACCACACGTTTTGAGCGCAAAGGTCTCAATATTGTGGGGATGAAGATGATTGCCCTTGAAGATGCGCTCCTTGAGGCGCATTACGCGCACATTGCGGACAAACCGTTCTTTGTGGGAATCAAGGCGTTTATGAAAGCATCGCCAGTCGTGGTAATGGTGCTCTCAGGTATCAACGCTGTTTCTGCAACACGTATTCTTGTTGGTCCAACCAAGGGATTTGATGCAGATGCGGGGAGTATTCGCGGTGACTTATCTCTCTCTATTCAATCAAACGTCGTACATTCATCAGACTCGGTAGAAAATGGGAAAGCAGAGGTTGCTCGTTTCTTTAAACCAGAAGAAATTTTTGATTATAAGAAATCGAACTTTGATTACGTGTACGCGGACGAAGCATTTTAGGTAGCCGTTCACACATCCACATATACTTTGTTGCGGGTACACAATTTTTTGTCACCATATCAAAAGTATGGCTCCAAAAAATTATGTACCCGCGCCTCGTATCTGTAGCGCGTGAACAGCTCCCGGCCACAGAGACCTTGCATCACGCAAGGTTTTTGTTTTGTAATGAATTTGCAATGTTGCAAAATATTTTAGTAAGCGTATATTGAATGTAGGGTTATTCGAGGTATTGTCTCCTAAATTATTGACAAGGGAGCCTCATATCTTCATGCACCTTGGTGTATGATTGCGGGCACCCACCTGGATTTATCCAGAGTCAATACCTTCAGTAGCCCTCAGTAAAAGCTCATGAGCCTCTGCTCATGAGCTTTTTCAATTTGTTGTTTGGCTGCGTGTGTAAACCAGGGTATACTTACCGAATGCCAGCACGACAGCTCCAGATTCCAATCATTCTCGTAATATTTCTTGTTGCGATTGCTGTAGTGAATGGATTAGCGGGATTATATCACTGGTATTGGACGATGCGGTGGTTTGATATGCCAATGCACTTTGCGGGGGGTATGTGGCTCGCAGGCTTTGGTGTTTGGTGGCAATACAGTCGGCGGGGGGTCACACCGCAAGGATTTTTCTCCCTCCTTGGAGTGTGTCTTGTCTACGCTTTAAGCATAGGATTACTCTGGGAAGCATACGAGGCGGTGGTAAGTTTTCTTACTGTCGGACACATGAATGCAGTACCTGATACCCTAGGAGACCTACTATTTGATATACTAGGGGGGACTACAGTTGCGATTTTAGTATTTGTACGATCGAAATTAAAACCATAAATTAATCATGATGAAACTTAAATTTTACGGTGCGGCAGGGGAGGTGACGGGCTCAAATCATATCCTTGAAGGAGATGGGGTAAATATCATGATTGACTGCGGGTTTTTCCAAGGTGTGAAGGTTTGTGATGATAAAAATAACGACCCATTTCCATATGACCCAGCCATCATTGATGCGCTCTTTGTAACTCATGCGCATCTTGATCATGTGGGTCGTATTCCAAAACTCATGAACGAAGGGTTCAAGGGAAAGATTTATTCCACACCGCCTACTCGTGAAATTGCAAAACTGATGCTCGAAGACACGCTTCGAGTGATTGCGCGCGAAGCAAAAGCCGATGGACATGAGCCCTTGTACCACGAGGACGCGGTGGGAAAAGCATTTGCGCACTGGGAAGCGATTCCATACGACAAGGAAGTCGTTTTCAAGAATGATCTCCGCGTGTGTTTTCGCGATGCGGGGCATATTCTCGGTTCTGCGATGATTGAAATGACGCATAATAGCAAGAAACTCATATTTTCAGGCGACCTCGGCAACTCACCATCACCATTGATGCCAGACACCGCGCTTCTTTCAAATGTTGATTTTCTTGTGATGGAAGCAGTATACGGCGACCGTGTTCACGAAAATCTTCTAGAACGCTCAAATCGCCTCAAGGAAGTAATCGAGGAAACAGTCGCGCGCGGAGGAACATTGATGATCCCTGCATTTTCTATCGAGCGAACGCAAGACTTACTTTTCGAATTAAACGCGATGGTAGAAGGAAAGACAATTCCTGAAATCCCTGTCTTTGTGGACTCTCCTCTTGCAATAAAAGTTACAAAGGTGTTTAGTGACAGCAAGTCGTATTTTAACAAAGATATTCAAGATACGATGAGTGGTGGTGATGATATTTTTAAATTTCCAAAACTCCGCTTTACGGAGCGCTCGCAAGACTCAATTGCAATAAAAGATGTCCCTAACCCCAAAATTATTATTGCAGGATCGGGCATGTCGAATGGCGGTCGTATTATGCATCACGAGCGCAATTACCTCCCTGATCCAAAGAGCACCCTGCTTCTTGTAGGATATCAGGCCGTCGGCACGATGGGACGCGCACTTCAAGAAGGAATAAAAAGTGTTAGGATCTTTGATGAAGACGTGCCGGTGCGCGCAAAGGTTGTTACTCTCCAAGGATATTCAGCGCATAAGGATATGAACGCGCTCCTTGAATTCGTGACTGAGATGCAGGATTCAGTAAAAAAAGTTTTTGTAGTGCATGCGGAATTGGGAGCTGGACTTTTCTTTGCACAGCGTGTGCGTGACTATCTCGGGATAGATGCCCGTGTCCCAAAAACAGGCGACGTCGTTGAAATCGACTTTTAGCAAACAATTTGACTGAGGTCATGGCTGAGGTTTTGACTGAGGTGTGATTACTGATAGAATGAGCAAATATGGGAACCGAAAAACATCAACATTTTAAAATAAAAATCTGTGTATCCGGTGCGGCAGATACGACGTACTGCGGCGATGATGCAATAGAGAATGCAAAAGAGCTCGGACGTGAGATTATTCGCCAGGGTGGTATTTTGGTGACCGGTGCAACAACCGGATTTCCTTTGTGGGCGGCAATGGGAGCAAAAGAAATGGGCGGTGTCTCCATTGGGATGTCTCCCGCGTCGAGTGAAAGAGAACACGTCGAAACGTACGGACTCCCGCTCGATTATTTGGATGTTATTATTTACACTGGCTTTGGATACTCTGGTCGCAATCTTTTGCTGACTCGAGCATCAGACGGGGTAATTGTTGGGTGCGGTCGTATTGGTACGGTAAACGAATTCACCATTGCTTTTGAAGACCATAAGCCGCTGGGAGTTCTTCGTGGCCCATGGGAGATGGACGAAGTTTTGGAAGATATGCTTGAAAAAAGCCACCGTAAAGAAGAGGGCATTGTTGTTTTTGACGAGAGTCCAAAACAGCTTGTTGCAAGACTTATTGATGCTATACAAGGACGAAAAGTTTGCGACCTCGGCGAAAAATGCCCTCAATATGTTTATGAAAATTTTGACGGAGTTGGAGGAAAGGAAGGGGAGAGAGTCATGTAGAACACCAAGCAAAAAGCTCCAGCTTTTTTTAAAAGAAGCTGGAGCTTTTTGCTTGGTGTTCTGAGTTATTACTTTACTTCATTCACTACGTTTACAAATGTTTCTGGATTATTCTCTGCAAGGTCAGCCATAATCTTTCTATCGATGATGATGTTCTTTTTCTTGAGCGCATCAATAAACTTGCTGTATGAAAAGCCAAGAGGTCGGAGGGCCGCGTTCATTTTTACAGTCCAAAGGCGGCGGAATACATTCTTCTTGTCGCGACGGTGAGCAAAAGCGTAAGCTCCTGCGTGTGCAATAGCGTCGTTCGCTTGGATTTCTTTTGTGCTACGTCCAAAACGGTAGCCCTTTACCTGAGCTAGGACGTTTCGGCGATGTTTTGCTGAAGTTGTTCCTCGTTTTACTCTTGTCATAGTAGATTATTTTAGAAGTCCTGGTAAAAATCGCGCTTTGTCCTTGTTGGTCATAGGAAATTCGCTCATGCGCTTGCCTGCGAGCTGTTTCGAACGGCTTGCCTTTGCGTTAAAGTGGTTCTGACCCGGCTTGCGACCAAGAATCTTTCCAGTCTTTGTCACCTTGAGTCGTTTGGTAAATGATTTGTTTGTTTTCATGTGGTTGATTTTTAGGGAGCACGGCGACCATAAAAATCACCACCCAGCCCCACTTTTATATTGTCATACCTTACTATAATTTAGTGTTATTTACAAGTCGTTTATTTAAAGACGGAAACCGATAAAAGTGGGGCTGGGTAGGAAAATCATAATCGCTCCGCTCATTGATTTTCACTACTTCTTTGATGCGCGTTCAAGTGTGACTGAGAGTCCCTTTGGACTTTTGAGTGGCTCGCCTTGCAATCGGTATTCCTCCGAAATGAGGGTTAAAATTCTGTCGAGTCGCTCCTTTTTGAACCCCATATCTGCGTATTTTGATCGTCCTACAAGGAAAAGATCGATTTTTACGCGGTGACCTTCCTTGAGCCATTTCGATGCGTTTTTTGCCTTTAGCTCGAGGTCGTGTTCCGAGGTGCCGATCTTTACCTGCAGTGTTTTGGTTTCCGTAACGTGCGCGCGAGCTTTTGCTTCCTTTTGTTTTTTGCTCTGTTGGTACTGATATTTACCATAATCCATTATTTTCGCAACTGGCGGTTCAGCATTTGGGGAGATCTCAATGAGATCAAGCCCGAGTGATTCTGCTTTTGCGAGCGCCTCCGAAAGGGAAAGGACTCCAAGAATTTCGCCAGTATCCGTAATAACACGGAGTTCTTTTGCGCGGATTTGATGGTTAATTTTCGTCTTTGGAGTCAATGGATTTGAGAGCCTATTTCAAAGCTCTTGGGTAAACTAACAACACCGCAAACACATTGCGGAGTCAGGAAGATTGTAGGTTATTTTGAAATAAAAGTCAATCAATTTGGGGTATTATGGGGGGGTGCCAAAAAAGTCACTATAAAGTGATTTTTTTGGCACCCGAAACGAGTATTTTAGCGATTACTTTTTATTAACGTGTTGCCAAAGCCAAACAATTGCGAGAATTCCCACAACGAGCCAAACACTCCACATCATTATTGCAAGTAGCCCAAAACTTCCCATCATCCCTCCGCCATAACCCATCATTCCGTAGCCACCATCAAGACCCCAATCGGAAAAGCATGCGCTTGCAAGAGTTGGTACCAAAGCTACTAAACCAAGAACCGTATATGTGATTGTTTTCATAATATTTCTGTTTAATGAATTACTAAGACCTTTATTTAATCATACACCTGCATCCATGCACTAGCTAGTGAAGTTTTCAACAGGGTGTCATCTTGTGTGCGTAAAAAATCTGGTACACTATATGCAATGGAACTAGAACATTTTAATCCAATTCAAGAACAGCAGGAAGTTATTCTCGCTGCACCACCACATAAATTAACATCATTGCCCAAGTTCTCGTTTATCCCGCCGGAGCTTCTTAAAAAAACAGATGGGCCTCGAGAGAGATGCGCATTCATCGGAATGATTCTTGGTGCGGTTGCAATGATTTCATGGATTGTGATTCTTTTTGGTGTTGTGTATTCGTTGGCAGGTATTACGCTCTCTATTATCGGTCTTCGGTCATTACGTCAAAAATGGGCACGTACCGGGCTTATATTTTCAATCATCGGACTCATTCTTTCTGTTTGGTATATTTTTGCCGCGTACCAGGGAATGATTAACTACAATTATTTTACAAGTGAGTTTTGGAGCAGATAAATAAAAAATCCCGCATTTGTTCGACCGAACAAATGCGGGATTTTTTATTTATCTATTTCACCAGAGTACCCACTTCTTCACCGTTTGCGATGCGCTTGATATTGCCTTTTGTGAGAAGCTCAAAAATTCGAAGTGGAAGCTTGTTGTCCATAGCAAGAGAGATTGCCGCATTATCCATTACTGAAATGTTTTCATCTTTAATAACGTCGAGATGTGACATCTGTGTTATTTTTACCGCGTCGCTGTGTTTGTTTGGATCTTGTGAATATACACCGTCTACTTTTGTTGCCTTGAGGACAATGTCGCATCCGAGCTCAAGAGCGGTGGACACCGCTGCGGTGTCGGTGGTCACATAGGGGTTGCCGGTTCCTCCGCCAATGACTACGATACGCCCTTTTTCAAGGTGACGAATTGCGCGCCTGCGAATAAATGGTTCAGCGACCGAATCAATGCGAATACGCGTCTGGAGACGAGCGGGCTGACCAAAATGCTCGAGGATATCCACAAGCGCCATGCCGTTCATGACGGTTGCGAGCATTCCCATATAGTCGGCAGTTGCGCGCTCGATAGTCGCTTCATTTTTTGAAAGAGCAGCTCCGCGAAGAAAGTTTCCACCACCGACAACAATAACGATTTGCACTTTGGTTTCCGTGACCACTTCGTGAAGCTCGCGCGCGAGGTCGAGAAGGAAATCAGTATCAATACCAAAGGCATTTTTACCAGCGAATTGCTCGCCTGATAGTTTGAGGAGGATGCGATGAGGGGATGGCATGGGTGTAGTATAGCATGGGGGATAGGGTAAAGAAAAAGCCATCCTGGAATTACGGATGGCTTTTGATTTGATCGATTGTTGTTATGAACGATTTTACAGGGGAGTTGTGAGCAAAAAAAGCTTTTCCATTTGATGTTCAATAGCGCAGAGTTCCCCGAACAATTCCGCACCCCGTGGATTCTTTTCCATTTTTCCCCTGCGGTTGAGTGCGAGAAAGTGGTACGCATAGTATGGCGTTGGAGGGAGTACGCTCAAATTAAATTCTTCTGCTCCATATACCTCCCGAATGTTCTGCCAAACCTGATAAAGCTCCGGGAAGAAGGTGAAAGTTTTTTCGTGAGCATACGCGCAAACACGCAACTCTTCATCCTCAAAATCTTTATCAAGCAGACCGATGAAGTCCTTGAGAATGCTTATCCTGCTTGGAGTGAGGTGAAATGATCCGTACTGTATCGAGAGGATAAGAAAAGTGCGGGGTATAAGATCGCTGTGCTCAAGGTTGAGCACCGCACTTTGAATGAGTGAGTTGCATTTGTTATAGCGTGTAAATGATGCAAGCATACTCCACAAGTCTTGCAAGAAATTTTCTTTGTCCATTCGTCTGTTATAGAATCCCCCGAATTGCGAATGAGCTAAATCCAATAACGTTTCCTTGTTGTAGGAAATTCGTTCCTCATACATGATAACCTCCTTGTGTGAATGAAAGGGCAAACCCTTTTGCATTTATACTACTTTTTTTTGTTTTGTAAAGTGGCACAACAAACTTTCTTATATCATAATACACGAAGCCCTATACAAAACATTCAATATATGATACAATATTTCAGTTATATTTATGCAATAAATGGGTCATATTTTCGAACAGTTTTTTGAAAGGGGAACAAAAATGAATGTAGAAAGAAGGGCTTCCTTGCCCTATGCACGGAAAATCACTCCATCTTTAGGGATGGCTGAAAACGCAAGATATATTGCAATGCTGCACCTCGTTCATTTTTGGAAACCACCAATCAAAGAGGGTGTCACGACACCCCAAGGTTATTCGCCCGATTTCGACGAAGTGTTGGATCCGCATGAGTTAGCGGATGTTGTTGATCAGCAGGAACCCGAGGCACAAGGCGGCCGTGCAGCAGTGTTATTGTGGGAGTTGCCACGCCACCAAGAAGTTCGGGATGCCAGTTGTGTATCTTGTAACAATATCTGGTGTCTCAATGCGTTCACCGGCACTTGCCCCAATGAAGGCGAGGCCGAAGAAGATTTGGTTTGTTGATACACTTGTTCTTTTTTTGAGATTTTTGACAACGCGCTTCTTCGGAAGCGCTTTTTACTTTCAGCCTAACTCGGATACCATGTGAGTACACAGGGTATCCGCCTGAGCTTTTTGATTCAGGGTTCATCGGTCACGGATTACTAAATGTTCTCGGGCGAGTACGCCCTGCGAGCATTAAGTATCCGCTACCCCGACTCGGCTCCTTCGCAGAAGCCTCGGGATGCCTCCGTCTTTCGATTCCCCCACGCAAGACGCACAGGCGTCTTTGGGGTTCATCGGCTACAAGTTACTAGGTGTTCTCGTGAGAGTACTCACTGCGAGCACCAAGTACTTTCAGCCCCATCTCAGCGACCCAGTGAGTACACTAGGTGCCCGCTTCTGCTTCTCGATTCCCCAGGTTCATCGCCTCAGAATCGCGGAGTTTTATTTCATCCTATCGGATTCATAAAACATCTCGCGTTCTTTGGCTGCCTCTCGCATTTTTGTTTGCAGGTGGCAAACAAAAATATGCTCCGAGGCTTCGATTCCCCCACGCAGTGTGCGCAGGCACACTGCTCATCTCCACAAATATGCAAAAAACCCAGAACGCTTGTTCTGGGTTTTTTGCATATTTGTGGAGATACGCCAAAAAACATTAAACCGTGTAAAAACCTATCTTTCTCGCTTTTGGACATATTATCAAAGCAGTCCTGCGCTACAATTAGCCCTTGCAAATGTTTGATTAAGCAGTCATCAGAGGGGCACAGGTAGAGTATTGAATTAAGTATTAGTTAGAATGGGTGGGAAAGTCAGGCTACACAGTTAATGGTCATTCAGAGCTCTATATTTTGAGAACCAAGAGGTTTAAAAGGTGCTTGTAGGGTCATAAAACAGGCCATATGAGATGTTTTGAAGTCACACGATGTTGACCACGTGAGAATATAAGAATTTGATAATAAGTCAGCTGGCGATTGAGTAGCGGTCTTGTGTGATTGGGTGCTATAATATTTAAATCATGATTACTTTAAGGGAGAAGATGTGGGACTCAATAACATCAAAGACCCTTTTGTATTTTCAAAAGAACAGGACAGATTCAAAAACAAACAGAAATAACGGGGCAATTTCTGCTGAAGATTTTATAACAGGATTATATAATATTCTATACGAAAAGGATAACCCAGAATATATACCAACAAAAAAATTAAAAGTAAATTATCCGGGTATTGATGTTCTGAGTACTAAAAAGAAGCAAGGCATTCAAGTAACTGTTCAAAAGGATTTATCAAAGATCAAAAATACCTTCACAAGTATCCCACCCTTTTCTGAGAATAAAGATTTTTCAGAGGTTCTTTTTGTAATTCAGGATACTGATTTACCAAATAACCTTAAAAAATTTGCTCCGTCTTACGAAGGCTATTCTTTGAAGATTTTGTCTGCAGCCGAAATATTCCGTGAGATTGATAATGCAGATGATGAACAAATGAAGAAAATATGTGCGTATGTCGAAGGATCTATTGTTATGCCAGAAGATGTTATTTCTAACAGAAATGTGGATGCCGAAGTGTTCAAAATGTTATTCAATTCTCTCAACCTCTCGTTGAGAAATAATTCATCGGAAAGTAATATTGAGAACGAGGAGCTGGTGTACATAACAAGCCCTGCGGAAAAAATGAAAAAATATAATGATGAATGGACTGCGTTGGTCCAGATCTATAAAGCCTCCATTGGTTTAAAAGACGATGGGTCTGAGATTGAGAGGTTTATTTCCTACCACAAATATGTAGAAGAAGCATTTTCTCAGGATCTAAACGAGGTCGACAAGAGTGTTATACAGGGATATCTAAGAACCAAAAGTACAATTTTGCTTCACGCGAATAACAACGACCCAGTGAATGCTATTAACCAGATGGCCTTACAAATGAGAAATGAGTTAGGTTTGGGATTTGTCCCAAGTTCACATGTCTTAAGTTTCTTGCTGAATATGTTTTTTAAATGCGACGTTTTTCCTTTAATTAAGATATAATATGAAACAAGTTTTAGTAGAAAAGGAAAATGTACAGCTTTCGCTTTTTAACAAGCATGCCCGGATTACTTCAAGCCCAATATATCTTTGTTATTTACTTTTGCGAGATAACGTTCGTGCCCCAGGTATGTTGCGGGAGGACAAAAATATCCCAATTTATACTTTATTCAATCAGATAAGAAAAATCAGCCCGCGTGTTCCTGGAAGGCAAATATATTTCGCAATATTTTTAATGTATGCACTAAAGTTAATCGAATTTGAAAGACCGTATATAACTATTAAGAAACATGATAAGAATCAATAGAGTCTGGTCTGAGGAAAATAGGTTTAAAGAACTCGTTTTTAAACCGGGGATAAATTTTATTGTTGGAGAAAATTCAAAGGACAAAAATGGCAATGTAAATGAGCAGCGAAATGGGTCTGGGAAAAGCCTCTCAATTGAATTAATTAATTTTGTTTTGATGAAAAGAGAGAGCGAGGGTCGCATACACGGGGTGCCAGATAGCATTCTCCCTCAGAATTCCTTCGTGTACATGAACCTTACCATTAACGGGAAGGATGTTACGGTAGCGCGAAATAAGAAAAATGAAGTATTGATGAAGGTTGATAATGGTGAGTTCCAGGAGATGTCAGAAAAAACTGCTAAAGATGAACTTGCTAACATCTCAGGGTTAGGTAATGATATTTCTTTTAGGGAACTATGTAATTTTGTAATTAAAGAATCTAATTACTCTTATTCTACTTTTCTTTACTTTTTTCCGTCTAATGTAATAGATAGGTTGCGCACCAGTTTATATTTCTTTGGACTACCTGTAAAATTATTTGAACAACTTCGATCAAAGCAAGATGAGTATGACAGCCTAAGCACTGTTTCAAGGGTGACAATAAAGAAAATAGAAGACAAGGGGCTTGATATTAATAAACTGCGTTCTCTACAATCGGATTTAGAGGAGAGAATAGTAAAAATAGAGCAAGGGTTGTCCTACGACGAAATCTCAAAAGAGGTTTCAAGTAATTCATCAAAGTTGCAAGAGGCAGAGGACGCATTGACTGACACCCTTAGACAGAAGGGTAGGATTGAGTACCAACTTAGTGAAATCGAGGAATTTCTCGGGCATCAAGATGAAGATACGATTATCACAGACAAGCAATTACAACGTTTTTTTAATAAGTATATTGCAGGACTCGGAGATTTTGTGCAAAGAGATTTAGAACAGTTGAAAAAGTTTAGGGACGAAATCCATGTTTTTGAGGCGGAGATGCTCTCAGGGCAAGAAGACGCTCTCAGGGGTAGCCTTGCACGCTTGGAAAACGACATCACTACCCAGAGGGTTAATACGTTGAAGTATCAAGCAATTATTACTGAAGGGAGAAACCATCTTCAAAGAGGGCTGAAGATTTCTCATGAATTAATAAATGATTTTAATGATAATGGGAAACTTATAGAAACCTACGATGAATATGACCAGAATGCAAGAGAGGTAAATTCTGAGTTTCAAACACTGTATTCAACGCTGGAAGCCGCCTTCTTTGTTGTCAATGGAAAAGAAGTATCTTTTCGTAAAACTTTTCTTGATATTCACGAGAAAATCTATGGCAACAAAGATGGAGTATTTGCTTTTGACTTAAGCCTAAAAAGAAATATAAAAGATAAAGAGTTCTTTAAGATAAAAGCAGAAGCACATCGGCAAGGGAGTGAAGGAGTAAATCGAGTTAGGCAGATAATTTACGATCTGAGCTTACTGGTTAACGAGCACACATCTGAAAAAATGCAAAAATTATTAGTCCACGATAGGCTACTTTTTGGTGACATAGACAACGATGCTACTTTCAACATCGTTAACTATATACATTCTTTGGACGAGAATTCTTTTCAGTATATTGCGACCTATAATTCTGATGTGATGCCTGATGCTTTAGCTGACAAAGAGCTCAAGTTTGATGTTCGAGATAGACAGGTTGTAAAACTCAGTGTTAGTGATCCTTTGTTCTATAAACAGTTTAAACAGGCTATCGACTATGAAGAGTCGAAAGAGTAGTTTTATTATTGATGTAGTTTATTAGTTTTTGATTTTTTTGCGTCAATCTTACTTTCAAGGTGGTCAATTCTTTTTCCTATAGAAAAATAGAGGACTATTGATGCAACTACGACTGGCATAGCTTGGCCCCAGTTAGTTGAACTGTCAGAAAATAGTATGACAGTAAGAGCTATCACTACCCATATTAAATTCCAAGCGACAAAAGGTTTGTTCATGTTTTTTTGATGTTCAAATTATTTCGTTATTTTGAGTAAAAGGCATTATGTATGTTTTGAATTAGTCCTTGTGTTTCGTAATTACCAACAGTAAGCCACGTGGGGATTCCTAAGACGCACAACCCCCTTGAATCCTTTGAAAACGCAATTCCACCAGAATTACCACTGTCGATTTTTGCTGAGACGAAATAATTGACGTACGGCAAATCGCCAAATATGCCAGTAACTGAAGTGTCATGAGCGCTAATTATGCCATTGGTAATCGTTCTGAAAGATTTGTTTTGAGAAGATCCAAAGACCTCTATTGTTTTTTCTGTAAATGCTGGGAATCCTAATAAAACAATAGGGGAGCCGGCGGGCATCTCTTCAGGACACTTTTTTAGCGAAGAAATTTTATAGTTTAAGCCTTCAATCGGATTGCTAATTTCTGCAAAATTTTTGTTTTCAATTGGATAGACGGCAATGTCCACCTTGCTGTTCACTGCCTGTTGATATTTATAAGCAAATCTTTTAATTGGATTAAGGTCATATACACCAATAGTGTTAAAGTCACCAGAGATTTTGCTTCTCTCTGAGTCGCTAATCATTACCCAGCATGTCCCAGTCGCTGGGTAAGGTTTGGTTACAACATGCTTATTGGTCAAAACGACGTAACCCACGCCGGGTAGATTCCACAAAGAGCCGCTACCTTTAGTGTCTACACAGTCAATTTCGACTACACCAGTTAAGTAGGGGGCAAGTTCTGTTGATGATATCGACAAGTTTTGTACACTCGATTTGGCGGCATCGCCAACCCTCTCTTCAAGGCTTGTTTGCTTTTGTTTAGCCAGCTCGCTTTCTTGTTTAAGTTTTTTAATTTCTACGGCTGCATCTCTTAAGGCAATGCTTTGCTCTTGTGCTTGCTTTGCTTCGCCAACCCTCGCTTCCTGATAATTTTGATATTGCCTTACACTGACATAACCAACACCACTCAAAGTTAGAATGCTCGCAAAAGCGGTGGTGAGTATTAATATTTTGTTAGATTTCATTTTTATTGGATATACAAAAAGCCCACCACGGGTAGTGGCCTAAGCCACTCATACCGGTTTCCCGATATGGCGAGTTAAGCGACCCCATGATGGGTTCTTTATGCTTAACTCGACTTATTCACCATGCCACCGATTGCTCAATGGTTTAGGATACTTCCTTATTTGGTTGTAGGGTTATTTTATCATCAAACGGCATAGGTGTACACACGAACTCCGATGGGGCATTAGGTGTATGTCTACGGATTCGAAAAAGGTTAAAAGCAAAGAAAGATTATCATTGATAATTAGGGTGTTAATTTTTAAATAATACCCTCACTGTAAGGGTTTAATGAATTTTATGTATAGGCAGTCAATGAAAAGAAAAGGTAAATTGCATGGATAATTTGTCCTTGACTGCGAAGCGTAAATTCCCCAATAATGCCTTAGTTAAAAGGGTTAGTTGGTTTTTTGCAAAGAAAAGCAAGGAAAAGAAAAGGTGAATTTCATGGTTAATTTCACCTTGAATGCGGGAGCGTAAATTTAAAATAACGTCCTAATTATAAGGACAGATCTGTTTTTTTGTAAAGAAGAGCAAGGTTAAGAAAGGGTGAAGGAAAAGGGAACATTGTCCTTTTCTAAAAAAGTAAAAATCGCTGAATTACGGCTAATTTAAAGGTCCGTTTGGTTTTTGGTGAAAAAAATAAAGGATAAAGACTTTGGGTATATTGGGGGGGCTGATAAGGGAGATGAACATGGAACTATTTGGCTTTGTGGACAAGTTGTTTGATTAAAGCTTACATCTATGTATAATTTAGTATATGAAGAAAAAAGAGATATCAGGTGCCTTTGTTGAGAAAAACGAGAATCGTATCAATGATTTTAAAGAGTATTGTTCTTCGCCAGAATACGAAGTATTTTGGGAGAATATGAGGTCAAAAAAATTTACAGTAAGCGACACTGAGGTTAACTACAGAATGATACACCATTGGGCTACAAATAATTTGTTGCCAGATGGGGTTATTGAGGGAGGTGGTTGGAGAAAATTTACACTTGTTGAACTTGTTTGGATAAAGGCAATTGTCAGAATGAGAGAAGCGGGATTATCTTTAGATAAAATTAAGTCGGCTAAAGAAAGTCTACTTAAATTAGATAAAAAAAGCGGCAGTTATCTTTTGTTTGAGTTTTATATCGCCAAGGCTCTAAGTACATCAGATGATCCTTACATTATTATAATTTCGAACGGGGAGGTCCATTTGGCGGCTCCGTCTGAGGTGCAGTTTCTTAAAATACTTAAGAGCCATTACGATGTTACCCTAATCTCTCTGGCGGCGATTCTTGAGGACTTGGGGCACAAAGTGGTTGGTATGCATTTTCTTGACTATCTAAACGCAGAGGAGCAAGAAACTCTTTCAGAATTGCGCTCTGAGGAGAATAAAAAAGTCTCGGTTCGTTTAAACAAAGGAAAAATATTTGAAATAGAAAGCACTAAAGTGTTTCAAAATCCCCAGTCTTATTTGGATGTACAAAAAGAGATAAAAAATAATCGAATGTATGGCAAAGTTGTTTTTCAGGCGGAGGACGGAGAAACTAAGTCTCTTGAGGTAACCAAGAAAAAAAGATTTAAATAAAACATTCTGCTATTGGGAAAAACCAAAGCATTATAAAAAAGATATGTGCTATCAGGAAAAACTGAATCAGTATCGCAATCATGAAAATACATGGTTACAGTTGAGGAGTATCGCAAGATACTGAATGATCAAAAGACATCGGATGAAAGTATTACTAAACGCTTAAAGTATCTCGAAGCATTTTGTCGAAATGTTATAAAAACCGAACTACAAACACACCTCAGTGTAGATGAGAAGGAAGTAAACAAAACACATGAGTAAAACTAAAAAGAAAAAGAGTTTGTTTGATAAAAGTGTTATTAAATATGACCGAGCACTCATTTATTGTCGCGTGTCTTCTGATCGTCAGGCAACAGAGGGGCATGGGTTAGATGGACAAGAACAGCGTTGCCGTGAATATGCTTCACGCCAGGGTTATGTTGTTGAAAAAGTATTTCGTGACAGTTTTAGTGGTGGTGGAGATTTTATGAACCGCCCTGCAATGTCTCAGTTGATTGAGTATCTTGATAAGAACCCGTCTATCCGATTTGCTGTCATTTTTGATGACTTAAAAAGGTTTGCACGAGATACACAATTTCACATTAAGTTGCGCATGGCACTAAAGGTGCGTGATGCAAAGCCAGAATGTTTAAACTTTAACTTTGAGGATACTGCGGAAGGTGAGTTCGTTGAAACAATATTTGCCGCACAGGGACAGCTCGAAAGGAAACAGAATACACGACAGGTAATTCAGAAAATGAAGGCTCGCCTTGAGTCAGGATACTGGACGTTTGGCAGTAAAAAGGGCTACACGATGATTAAAGACCCCTTGCATGGCAAACTTGCGGTGCCGCATAAAACAGAGGCACCATTGCTCAAATACGCCCTTGAAAGCTTTTCAACGGGAGTCTTTGTAAGAAAAATTGATGCCTGCAAGTATCTGGTAGAGAATGGGTTTTGGGGAAAGCAGTCGCCAGAGAAGTACATTGATAAGTTTTCGATAATACTCAGAGATCCGTTTTACTCAGGGTCTATCGAATATCCCGAGTGGGAGGTTGAACGACGCAAGGGGCACCATAAGGCAATTATTTCTTTAGATACATACGAGATAAATCAAAGAAGGACTAAATCTCAAGGATTGAGCAAGAGAATACGAGTGGATGTCTCAGATGACTTTCCGTTGCGTGGTTTGCATGTGTGTGGCGAGTGCAACAAACCTCTTACTGGCGCGTGGGTCAAAGGAAGGTCTAAAAAATACCCGTATTATTATTGTCAAAACAAGAATTGCGAACAAAATGGCAAGATGATAAGGAAAAAAGATATGGAAGATGCCTTCACCTCTCTTTTGAAAAAACAAATATTGGGTGGAGGTGTAGATGTCTTAGTGCAAAAAGTTTTTAGTGGGGTCTGGCAAGAAGAGGCTGGAGATATTCGTAAGTTAGAGGATCTTAAGCAAAGAAAGAGGCAAGAGCTTGAGGTAAAAATTAGTGAACTTACTGATTTGATTATAGCCGCAAAATCAGATGCGGTTAAAAGAGCATACGAGGGCAAGCTTGAGGAAGTAGTAATTGAGTTCGAGGGAATAGGGGCTGTTGATATCGATTTGTCTGATACATCGGTTCCTTATCAAACCGCCCTCAATAAGGCTACAGGATTGCTTAAAAGCCCATACAAGATATGGAGCTCTGTCGATGTGCTTGAAAAACACAGGCTCTATTTCTTCATTTTTGAAGAGAAACTGGCGTATAGCAAAAAGACAGGCTATCGAACCGATAACCTGCCTTGTGCTGTAAGGCTTTTTGAGGAGTTTGCGTGTGTAAACTCCCACGATGTGGAGATGGGGGGAATCGAACCCCCGTGCAGACGATGCTCTTGTGGGAATCTACTATGCGTAGAATACTTCTTTTGGGTTTAAATAATGTATATATAAAGTATTCTAAATTATACACTATCGATGCTCTATGTTTTTTCACTTCGTAGAGTCATTCAAAGCGATGAGCCCTCTTTTTATATCACCCGCAACTCCCTAGAGGGCGTATTGAGCGCGAATGCTACTTAGGCTAAAGCGTAAGTAGGAGCAAAGTCGTTCGCCTTAAAGAAAGGTGAAACAATTGACTTTGCTTTTGCAACGAGGTTGTTTTTTGCAACTAGGTTGGTACTCGAGGTTTAACGAGATCTCGAGTATTCTCGGCATAGCACCTACAAGAGGGAATCGCCTGTCTAGGCCGATCATCCCCGTATTAAAATGCTTAACTAAATTATCAACGTGCGTCGCGCTTCAATCGACGGTGCGCGACATGACTCCGCAGAATCATCTATCTTGCGGATTTAATGTCGCGCATCACATCTCTCTCGGCCTCACGTTTTTTGATTGTTTCGCGCTTGTCGTGCGTTTTTTTGCCACGTACAATCGCGATTTCAACCTTGAGCTTACGGTTTTTATTATACACCGCAATAGGCACGATTGTCAAGCCCTTTTTGGACTCCTGTGCCGAAAGCTCCGCAATCTCTGTTTTTGTCAAAAGTAGCTTACGGTTTCTTGTCGCGTCATAGTCTTTCAGCGTATTGCCTGCCTGATATGGTTGAATTGTCGCACCAATAAGGTACGCTTCGCCTCCGCGCACGGTCACATGTGAACCTTCGAGCGAGCCACGACCAGCCCGCACAGCTTTAACTTCAATACCAAAAAGCTCGATACCTGCTTCATAACGTTCCAGTATTTCGTAGTTAAAGTGTATTTTTTTGTTCTCTATGAGGGACATGAGGTCATTCTAGCAGTCTGACGGGGATTTGTGTATACTGACAATATTATGGAAATTTTGAAGAATAACAAAAAAGAGAAAAACAAGGGTAAAACAGGGGGGAACAAAACCAAGCCACCCGTTCCAGGGATGTTTGGAGGAATGCCAACTGGCGGGCAGTTTTTCTCAAACCTTCTCACTGCTGTCCTTATATTTCTAATTATTTCGACGCTCTACGGAGCCGTAGTGGGCAATAAGGGCAAGGTTGAGGAAGTGCCTGTTTCAAAAATCGCACAGGATATTTCAAGCGGTACCGTAAAAAAGATCATTGTTGAGGGCGGAATGATCAATGCCGAATATGTTGATGGATCAAAAAAGAAATCCAAAAAGGAAGTCGAATCCTCTCTATTGCAAACACTGGTGAACTATGGCGTGTCAGCTGAAAATTTAGCAAAGATTGAGGTTGAGGTGAAAAACGAAAGTGGTTTCGGTTACTATGCGCTCAATATGTTGCCGTTTCTCTTGCCGATCCTTCTCATCGGTTTTGTGTTCTGGATGCTTTCGCGACAAGTAAAAGGGGCAGGAATGCAAGCGTTTTCTTTTGGGCAATCCAAGGCGCGCATTATTGATCCGAACGATCAAGGACAAAAAGTAACATTCAAAGATGTCGCTGGAGCAAAAGAGGCGAAAGAGGAGCTCGTTGAAATTGTAGACTTCCTCCGCAATCCTAAAAAGTTTTTGGACATTGGCGCGCGTATTCCAAAGGGTGTGCTCCTTATGGGAGCACCGGGTACTGGCAAGACTCTCCTCGCGCGTGCGGTAGCAGGGGAGGCAGCCGTGCCATTCTTTCACCTCTCTGGTTCTGAGTTTGTGGAAATGTTTGTCGGAGTCGGCGCATCGCGTGTGCGCGACCTTTTCAAGATGGCAAAAAAAGCTGCACCTGCAATTATTTTCGTTGATGAAATCGATGCAGTCGGACGTGTGCGAGGCGGTGGCGTGGGTGGAGGAAATGACGAGCGTGAGCAAACACTTAATCAAATTCTCGTTGAGATGGATGGCTTTGAGCCATCAGAAAAAGTTATCGTGATGGCGGCGACAAACAGACCTGACGTACTCGATCCCGCCCTGCTTCGTCCAGGTCGTTTCGACCGACGTGTCACACTTGAGTTGCCAGACCGCGAGGGACGCGAGGAAATTTTGAATATTCATGCACGCAAGAAGCCGCTCGCCGAGGATGTTAATTTGAAAGTTGTTGCCGAGCGCACACCTGGATTTTCTGGTGCTGACCTGTCGTCACTTATGAACGAAGGCGCTATTCTTGCGGCGCGTGAAGACCGAAAGACGGTTGCGCAATATGATCTTATTCGTTCTATTGAAAAAGTAATGCTCGGACCCGAACGCAAAAGTCATATTCTCTCGAAAGAAGAAAAGAAGATTACTGCATACCACGAAGCAGGGCATGCACTCGTTGCGTCAGTGCTTCCTCATGCAGATCCGGTGCATAAGGTATCAATCATTGCGCGCGGGAATGCGGGCGGGTACACTCTCAAACTTCCCCTCGAAGAAACACGCCTTCAGTCTAGGAAAGAGTTTTTGGACGACATCGCGATGTCTCTTGGCGGGTATGTTGCTGAGGAGATGGTTTTTGGCGACATCACGACTGGGCCATCAAATGACCTGCAGGTGGCAACCGCGCTTGCACGCGATATGGTCACGAAGTACGGAATGTCAGAAAAATTAGGGCCGGTGGCGCTGGAGGGATCGGGTGGACGAGCGCTTTTTGGCGGTCGCGGAGTAGACAGTCGCGATTATTCGGAGGATGTTTCTGCAAAAATTGACGCGGAGGTATCTAAAATCATGAATGATGCGTTTGCGCGTGCGCGTGAGGCTTGTACAACGCATCGCAAAACGCTTGATGCCATTGCGAATGAGCTTGTAGTGCAAGAGTCCATCGAGCGCGAGGATTTTGAAAAGATTCTCATCGCAAACGGTATCACGCCGAAGAAACTTAATAAAGAACAAATTGCATAAACATGAACGCACACATTATTATTTTTACTTTAGCGCTTGCAGGGGTCGCAGAATCGCTCTACCTTTTTTATCAAAGAAAAAAGAAACGCCCGCCTGTTTGTGTGATTGGCGGTGATTGCGCTCTTGTGTGGGAGAGTCCATACAGCAGAACCTTTGGCGTTGGGAATGAGGTTCTCGGCATTATTTTTTATGCAACGGTAGCAGTGCTCGAGTACTCCATCATTTGGGGACCATATGATCCTTTGCTTGTGCTTGGAGAGACAGTGCTTCTTTCTGGCGGGTTGATAATGTCGTGTTATTTTTTATATGTTCAATGGCGCCTGATTCGCTCGTGGTGCTTTTGGTGCACATTGTCGGTGTATTTGGTGTGGGGGATGGTGTGGGTGTGGATTATTTTGTAGGCAGACCTGTTTTGGCTTAAATGTCGCTATTGGTTAAAAATGTTAATGAGATATTCATTAATGTCACGTTGTGGAACATCGTAGAAGTTTTTGTTTTCAGTATGCAGTTTTAGCGCCAAGGCTTTTCCGACAAATCTCCAGTGCCAGGGTTCAAAAATGTAATAAGCATTCTTTTTTGGATATGAAAGGATGAACCCGTATTTGTAGGCGTTTTCTGTGAGCCATGTGTAACTTGCTGTTTTTTCAAATGTGGAAAAATTAGAGCCTATTTTTAAGGTAGTAAAATCTACTGTGGTGCCTAGCTGGTGTTCGGAATATCCTTGGTCGGCAGAAAATCTGTTTGAACCAGAGCCGTAGGAAACGGTGTAGGCAGATTTTAGTTTGCTCTGCGTATCGAATGAGCGAAATGCGGAAGCAACTTTCAAATCAATGTTTGTGGTACTTGCATCGTCGATCATTTTTTGAAGAAATGGCCACACTTCGGACAAGATCATTTTCTCTCCGTCCCCATTATATGTGTATGAGGGAGGTATTGTGACAGAATGTTTTGGGCTATAATTTTCGTTCAAGAAATACACTCGTGAATATTTTGCTAGAAGTTCTCGGTCGGTGTTTGCGAGTCGCTCGTAGGATCCCAGTGTGTTTGACATTGCATCGAGTACTTCTTGTTGTTTGCGAACGTCTTGTTCCGCGTTTACTCTTTCGGCTTGTGTTGCGAGGAGAAGGTCTCTAAATGCTGCGATGTCGCCCATAAGTTTTTCTGTTGTTGATGCAAAATCCTGTTTTGTGTTCACAAGCTCTGTTTCAAGCAAAAGCTTTGCTTGGTTGAGTTGGTAGTTTTGGTAGCCCAAATATACCGTTGCACACATAAAGACAATAGTGAATAATATCAAAAAAATATTTACTTTGCGTGGTGTTTTATTTTCCATTTTTGGTCAACCCACTTGGACTCGATACCCTCGACCGCGGAGATATATGGTATTTAAATTCTTTGTCCGTCCACCAGGACTTGAACCTGGGACCGCAGAGATATAAGCTCTGTGCTCTAACCAACTGAGCTATGGACGGACAAAAAATTTAAAGTACCATATAATGACAGCACTCTGACGTTGTGTACGAGAGTACTCGTCCACACGCTCCTCGTTCGTCATTATTGGCTCCGTGCTCGAATCAGCAAATTCACCTAAGGGCAAAGCACCGACTCTATGGCCTAGCCACGAATCAGCTGATTCGGCTACGTGCGATAGATTTTTCAATAGTATAGCAAACTCGGTACTCGGGCAAGTTTATTTACTCCCAATGGGTGTCGCGATGATTTGTTTTGATTTTAGCACAGAGGAGGGGATAGTTCGTGAGTTCGAGGTCTTCTGCGATAATTCGCGAAGCTTCAGTGCGGGCGGCTTCTACCATTTTTATATTTTTTATCGCTTCCATTCCGATGTCGGAGATGCCCCACTGCTTTCCACCAGAAAGCTCGCCAGAACCTCGGAGAGTGAGGTCTAGTTCGGCGAGCTCGAATCCATTTTTTGCAGTAGCGAGCGCTTTGAGTCGCTTTTGAGATATCTCACTCGTGCTCTCTGTGAGTATATAGCAATAGGCTTGATGATTACTACGAATAACACGCCCACGAAGCTGATGGAGTTGCGCAAGACCAAATCGTTCTGCACCCTCAATGGCAATCATTGTTGCATTTGGCACATTCACACCGACTTCAATGACGGATGTTGCAACGAGAATATGTATTGCACCCTTTTTGAATTCTTCCATCACCCATTCTTTTTCATCAGGTTTCATTTTGCTATGAAGAATTCCTACTTCAAATTCTGGGAATATGTCTTCCGCGATGCGCTTTGCTTCTGCAATAACTGATTTTGCTTGGAGCGCAAGTTCTTTTTCTGGATCAGGCTCATCAATGCGTGGACAGATGATGTACGCCTGTCGCCCGTTGTTTATCTCCGCACGAATATGCTCCTCCATTTTTTTGCGATTACTTTTAGCGACTAATTCCGTTTTTATCGGCAAGCGCCCCATGGGCATTTCGTCGAGAAGGGTGAGATCGAGGTTGCCGTATATGGTTAGTGCGAGCGTGCGGGGGATTGGCGTAGCGGTCATTGAAAGAAAGTGCGGGATGATCATGTCCTTTTTTGTGAGCTTGCCGCGTTGAAGTGTTCCAAACCGGTGTTGTTCGTCAACGATTGCAAGTCCAAGATTTTTGAACTGCACACTTTTTTGAATGAGCGAATGGGTGCCGATGAGGATGAGGAGTTTCCCCTCGGCGATCCATTTTAAAAGCTGAACCCTTGAAACCTTGGTTGCCTCGCTCGCATTGGTTTTTGATGGAAATTTTTTCGCACCACTTCCCGTGAGGAGCCCAATTTCGACAGGTAATCCTTTGAAATACTCGATGAAACTTTTAAAATGCTGTTCCGCAAGAATCTCTGTCGGTGCCATATAGGCAACCTGAAGATTACCAAATTTATTGTCAGCAGGTGCGCTTGCAGCAACGGCATAGGCCGCCGTTGCTGCAACGAATGTTTTACCGGATCCTACGTCGCCTTCAAGGAGTCGTGCCATTGGCACACCTTTTTTTATGTCAGAAAAAATATCTTCGAGTGCATGAGTTTGCGATGCGGTGGGTTTAAAAGGGAAACGTGCGGTAAATTGAGCAAGTGCCTTTGGCTCGGGGTCAATGATGAAACCACGGTGCTCTTTGGTTTGTGCGCGTTCGCGTTGCCTCGCGAGTTGGATCATAAACACTTCTTCAAATGCGAAACGCTTTCGTGCAGCCACGGCATCACTTTCTTTTTGAGGAGTATGAATCCACACGAGTGCTGTTTTAAGAGTTGGCAGGTGGTACTTAGTGAGGATGTCTTCTGGTATTGGGTCAACGATATTGCCGAGCGCGCCTTTGCTAAATAGTTTTTGAATATGATGATAAATGAAACGCGAGGTGATGCCTTTTGTTTCTGGGTAGACTGGATAAACGAGCATCTCGTGATTATCTTCAAAAAGTGAACCGCTTGCATCAAGGGGGAGTTCATTTGTGCGCACGAGCTCTGGGTTTGCAAGATAGGGGACCTCGCCACGTTCTTCAACGTGTCCCGAAAGTTTCACCATCATTTCAGGCACGAGCATCTTTACAATGTACGCCTGATGAAACCATACGCATTTAACGCGCCCTGTCGCATCCTCTATAATCGCTTCCGTCATTGGAATTTTCGTGCGAAAACCTTTTGAAGTTTTTGATGATACAACACGACCGTAGATTGTCACATCCTCACCTTTTGAAAGGTCGGCAATGTGCTTTATGTCTGCAATACTCGTGTAACGTACAGGAAAATAACGAAGCAGATCTTCGACAGTTGTGATGCTAAGTTTTGCAAGTCCAGTTTTCTGAATAGGTGTGAGGCGAAAAATCGTCTCAAGCGGGGTTTTTGGTGATACAATATCTCCTTGCTTCATGGCGACATTGTATCACGCCTGCTCTTTTTCTTACTTAACTCCGATTTCTTTTAAGAATGCCTTGTTTGATGGCGTGCGACCAAGGAATCCCTTTACTAAATCCATTTCATTCATACTCCCGCCCTTTTCAAGAATCCACTTTTTGTAGTCGGAGCCGGTTTTTTTGTTCAGAATTCCTTCTTTTGCAAAACGGGTGAACATATCTGCGGCGTATACTTTTGACCAGAGGTAGCCATAGTATCCGGCATCGTAGCCGTCGAGATGACCAAAGCCTGCAGGGAAGATTGCGTCTTTCGAGATTGTGATACCTGTATATTTTTTCACCATATCGCGATAAAGTTTTGCCGAATCAAGAGTCTTGTTTGTGGTGTGTAAGGTGAGGTCAAAAATTCCAAGAATAAGTTGGCGCAGAGTTGTATAGCGAAGGAGATGGTCCTCGCTCGCAATGAGGTTTTTCAAAAGTGACGGAGGAATAGGTTTTCCTGTTTCGTGATGTGCGGACAAAAGTGCCAAAGATCTTTTGTTCCACGCCCAGTGCTCAAGCATTTGCGATGGCGCTTCGACGAAGTCCCATGCGGTATGATAACCCGATTGTGAGGCGTATTCCCCGGTCGTGAGAATGCAATGTATGATATGCCCGAACTCATGGAGAAATGTTTCAACTTCGTTGTGCGAAAGGAGGGACGGATTTTTTGCAGATGGTTTCGTGAAATTGGTGACCATCGTTGCAAATGGTGCGATATACGTGTCATTCGTAAACAAAGCCTTGCGCCCACCAACAATGCCAAACGCTGCAGCGTGTCCGTATTTTCCGTCGCGCGGATGCAGGTCGAGTGCAAAGTATGACAATATTTCGCCATTTGGTTTTTTGACTGCGTACAACTCTGCGTCACGGTGCCAGAGCGGGAAGCCGGAAAGTTTTTCAAATTTTACACCGAATAATGTCGAGTAAATTTTGAATGTTCCTTCGAGTACTCGCGCAAGGGGGAAGTATCCGCGTACTTCCTCGCTGTTAAATTTGAAACGTTCCTTTTGGAGTTCGTGTCCATAGTAGGCGATGTCGTGGGAAAAAAGTTCCGCATGCTTATTTTTTGTAACCGTACGCTTGAAATCGCGGAGTTCGTCGAGGTCATTTTTTCCGCCGGTTGCGACTTTTTTGAGAAGCGACATTTCAAAATCAAGAGCAGTCTTGCCGGATTTCGCCATACGAAGTTCTGTTTTATAGTCGGCGTGCGTTTTGTACCCAAGAATGCGTGCGTGCTCTGCGCGAAGTGCAAGCATTTCACTGAGAACTTTCATATTCTTTATTCCACCTTTTTGCAGGTATTTATTATTGAGCTCTTCTCGTTTGCTTTCGTTTTGTGCGAGCTCCATAAAGGGAACATAATCGGGGTAGGCGAGAGTTATAATATAGTTTTCCTTTTTGTCACGCTTGAGCCCTTGCGTGTAGCGCGGAGGCAACCCCGCAGCTTCTTCCTTCCTAACAATGATGTGATCTTTATAACTATTGATATTATGTCTAAATTCATTTGATATTTTTGCGAGACGCTCCATTATCTCCTTTAAACGTTCTTGTTCTTTAGGAGCAAGATCAAAGCCCATGCGCTTGTAGTTGAGAAACATATCATGAAAAAGTTTTTTGGCTTCCGGAGCGAGGGCAGACCCCTCTTTTTGCCATGCACCCCGCTCGTATTCTTTGAGTGCAGCCCAGATCTTTGGGTCGCGTTCAATGCGAATCATTTGTTTCTCGATTGTTTCTATTGCGCGTTTAGCGGCGTCGCGAATCGCTTTTTCGAGCGAAACATTTTGTAGAAGGTCGATTTTGAGAATCGTCTCTGAAATGCCGTAATCAGACGCTTCAATGGCGTATACCGTATTTTCGAAATTGCGCACTTCTGCGGGGACTTTTTTAATTATTGAAAGACGCGCTTTTTTCTCGGCGAGAATATTAGGCGCAAGGGCTTTGATGTCTGACGCGGACCATTTTGTCCATGCGAAATCTGCAGGTGTGTATTGCGGGCGTTTCATTTTGTTTTACTTTATATCGCACGATACACTACCAGAGATAGAAGTGCAAAGAATATCGCCGCGTAGAAGAAGTATTGCGCAAATACGAGAAAGAGGGCGATGTTCCAGATGGCATAAATAAGAACTGCGCCGATGCCGAGTGATTGCAGAATCATTTTGAGCTTGCCTGTGTTTTCTGCTTGAATAGTTTTTCCATAAAAACGTTGCTGAACATAAGCGCTCGTGATAAGAATAAGCTCTATTGAAACTATAGCGAGCATAATGCCCCAGTCTAAATAGCGCGGAATGAGAATAATTGCAGCGGTAGCCACAAGGAGTTTGTCAGCGAGCGGGTCGAACATTTTCCCAAAATCGGAAACAAGATTTCTCGTGCGCGCAAGTGATCCATCAACTGCGTCGGAAAATGCAGATATAAAGAAAATAGGAAGTGCAATCGCATAGCTTTCGTTCCATAGGAAATACCCAATGAACGGCACGCTCCAAAATCGAAGCCACGAAACAAGGTTTGGGGTCATCCAGTGAGGAATTATGCAAAGAAGCGTTTTTGCAAGAATTTTGTCGGTGATAGTGAGGTTGTGTTGCATACCTATTATCATAGCAAAAGAAGAGAAAATATGATAAGGTGGCTTTGTTTCAGATACAAATATTTGAAATATTCTGGAGACGTGGCTGAGCGGCCCTAAAGAAATAAGTCACCTCAGTGCCCCCGTCTCGTATGTGCGTGAACGGAGAATTAGAATGTGAGAACAGTATAATAATGGAGACGTGGCTGAGCGGCCGAAGGCACCTCACTGCTAACGAGGCGGGGTAGTAATACTCCCGTGGGTTCGAATCCCACCGTCTCCGCCAAATTAACCCCGAAAGGGGTTTTAATTTTGCGGAGACGGAACGAGCCAACTGCTTGGCTCGTGTTGGGATTCGAAAGGCGGAACATGTCGCAAAGCGACAGTGAGCCGGGGTCGAGAGTTCTTATGAGCGGAGCGAATTAGAAACTCGTGACCGACCCACCGTCTCCGCAATAAAAAATAACCGAGCGGGCCTCGGTCATTTTTTGTATCTGTCGGAAGACATATGTGGGATCAAAACTAAGCTTTATCAATATTATTTGAATCTTCAAAAAACTTTATTGCAAAGTTTTCTTTTAAGTATTTTTTGTTTTGTTTTATTTCGTCCAATCGAGCTCGCATATTAGTTAAATTTATGGGAGAACCAGAGCCATAGGTGTTAATAGAATTTTCAAGATCCCTAGCTTCTCTATCCATGGCACCTACCGTAAAGATTAGCATTTTCTGCATCCACGGAATCTCGTGCGGTTTAATCATTATTCCACCTTCTTTTGTCCTGAGATCGCGCATCTCTTCGTCCAGCCCTTCTAGGGGCTGACCGTGACTGTCTATAACTTTTTTAAGCTGACTATCTAGGTTCACATGATCAAAATCAGGGTAAGGGAATGTCATAGTTTTTATTAAAAAATATATTGTAAGTGTATTCTTCGCCGACCTGAAGTCAAGGGTATAATTTACTTTGGCGTTAATGCGCCACCGCATACGCGCGCACTGTGAGCGCGCCGGCGCGCAGAAGCGTTTTGTGCGCTTCCGATAGTGTCGCGCCTGTTGTGGTGACATCATCGATGAGTATGATATGTTTGCCACGCACGAGTGCAGAGTTTGTCACGAATGCGCCGCGGAGGTTTTCAAATCGTGCCGCGCGTTTTTCAGACTTTGCTTGAGGTTTTGTCGCTCGTGTTCGGGTAAGCACCTCTGATGCGAGTTGAAATATTTTTGCTGTGTCATATTTGATAATTTCACGTGCGAGTAGCTCGCTCTGGTTGTATCCGCGTTCTCGCAAGCGTTTTTTGTGAAGGGGAACTGGCACAAGCAAAAAAGCTTCGTTTCCTAAGACGTTTAAATCGTCACCAAGCTCGCCAAGTATCTCTTCATAGAGTTTCTCCCCAAAATATTTGGCAAGCACTTGCGCGTTTTTGTATTTGAATTTCCAAATTACTTCACGTATGGTCGGATTTCGATAATCAAATATCGCAGTAATAAATGAATGCGCCGGTTGCTCTGCTTTTGGGATACGTGACATGCAGTTTTCGCACAAAATAGTGCTACGTTCCCCGCACCCCACACATTCTCGAGGGAATACAGTATCGATGAGGTATGTAAATATTGATAGGAGCGTCTGCATGTGGATAACTTTTTGATTTTAGTACACCGACAAATGCGATGAACATGCTATACTATATGTACAGTATACAGCAGCATGACTTCATTATTAGAATCAATCAAAGGAGTTTTGGGTGCGGGGCACAAGGGGCCTGTCCTCGGTATCGACATTGGATCATCCTCGATTAAAGTAGTGTTGCTTGAAAAAGCAGACGAAAAGGTGGTGTTGCGAAATTATGGAGAACTGGCTCTTGGTCCAAGAGGTGGCGCCGCAGTAGGGCAGGCAACAAATCTTTCGACAGAAAAGATCTCAGAGGCCCTCCGCGACCTGTTGAAGGAGACGGGCATAACCGCGCGTCATACGCTTATCGCAATCCCGTTTAGTGCGAGCCTCCTTACGGTGGTCGAGCTTCCTGATGTCGGAAGGAAGGAGCTTGACTCGATGATTCCCATTGAGGCCCGTCGGTATGTTCCCGTGCCCATTACCGAAGTATCACTTGATTGGTGGATTTTACCCAGGCGTAAGTCTGAAGAGAGGCCGGTGTTAGCTACCGGAGTCGCGCCTGTGAAACAAATCGGCAAGATAGAAGTCATCGTTGCCGCAATTCACAATGAAATCATCAAAAAATATGAATCAATAAAACGCGATGCTCAGATTCCCGGAGAAGCATCGCATTTTGAGATTGAGATATTTAGCACGCTTCGGGCTATTGTTGGTCGTGACATGGCTCCTGTTTTGGTTGTTGATATAGGTGCGGGGAGCACAAAACTCGCACTTGTTGATGAAGGAGTTGTGCGCGGCTCGCACGTCATATCGATGGGTGGACAGGATATCACGCTCGCGCTTGCTCATTCGCAGGGAATTTCTTTTGACAAGGCGGAGGAGATTAAATGCCGTGCGGGCATGATTGGGGAGGAAGAAGGTCGAGACGTCCTGGCGGTTGCAGAGCTTCTTCTCGCAAACATAATGAATGAAACAGTGCGCTTTGTAGAGAATTATGAGCGGAAGTACAGTACAAAGATCACGAAGGTAATTTTGGTTGGTGGCGGTGCGCGTCTAAAGGGGATAGAGAAACTCGTTGCTCAAAGTTTCTCGACCGCATCCATCGCTATCGGTAATCCATTTGTACGGGTCGATACGCCAGCATTTTTAGACACAACCTTAAGAGAGCTAAGCCCAAACTTCGCCGTCGCAGTCGGCGTAGCATTAAAAGGACTAGAAGAATAAATACAAAGTATAGTATACTGTACTTACATTATGGACGGCACTAACCCAAAAGTTTCATTCATCCCAAAAGGCTCGCTTGTCCGCGAGGAATCTTTTTTGGAGCGACGCCGTCCGCGAAGTGCGATTGGTGTCATTGCTATCTCTTTTTTTATTTTGAGTATTGGCACCTATGCCGGATTGTACTACAACAACAACTCACTAAGTCAGGTGATTGCAGCAAAAACAAATGAGATAAAAATAGCACAGAAAGAGTTCAGCAGTACCCCAGAGGTGGAGGAAGCAAGGGTGTTTCGCGCGCGAGCCGACCTTGCGCGCGAGCTTCTTAATGCGCACAAGGTCACGTCTCCAGTCTTTGCTTTTTTGTCAAAAAACACAACAGAAAGTATCTTGTATAATAAATTTTCTTTCAAGAATAGTCCTGACGGTTTAGTGCTGGAGCTTTTAGGCGAGGCGCCAACTTATTCGGCGCTCGCGTATCAGGCGGATGTTCTCCGCAGTCAAACTGCGGAGATTTCAAAATTTTCCGTGCGAGATGTTGTTCTTACGAAATTTGATACCATAACATTTGCCATTGAAATGGTGTTCAACCCGGAGTACTTATTGTATACAAACAACTTAAGCAGTTTGGTTGTGGCTACATCTACTCCTGTTATTAATCCGCCGGCTTCTCTAATTAATGCACCTATACCTCCCGCATCGACTACAAGCACTCCCACATTAAAAGCAGTTGAGGATTATCCAGTAGAACCGCCATCGTCTAATGCGGAGGCTAGTTTCGTTCCAGACTCCGGAGCGAATAGTTTGGTAAATGATTGGACTGTTGCTCCACGTGACACAGCAACAACAAGCGAGGCTGTAAAAACCACAGGAGAACAGCCTGTTTTAATGTTACTCTGGTCGAAGTTTAAATTTTGGTAAGATACTATTATGACTAAACCAATCACCTCATTCGTTGTCTTGATACTCTCTACTGGTTTTATATTTTTTTATGTTGTACCAGCATACAATATTAATCGGGAGCGCCGTGACAGCGTCGGGTCTCTTACAAAGACACTTAGCGCTTTTAGCGAAATTAGTATGCTGGTTGATAAAACTAAGAAAAATCTGAGCAGTATCGGGCCCGCAGAGATGTCTCGTTTAGAAGTGTTCCTCCCTGAAAAAATCGATGAGATTCGTTTTGCAAATAACATACAATCCATCGGAACAAAGAATAGGATTAGTTTATCGAATATAAAAGTCGAAGGGCCTGCAAATGGCACACAAAAAACAACTACCGTGAGTGGCACCAATGCTGCGCAAGGATTAGTAGGCACCCTATCTATAAGTGATAAATCTACAGCCGCAAAAATAAATAATACAGAATTCGCGGTGACAAAGAGTTCCGCAGGTGCGGCAGTTTTAGCAAAAAAATACGCAACCACAAAAGCAAAATTTACATTTACTGCCACCTTCGAGACATTCCAACTCTTTTTAAATGATCTTGAAAAAAGCTTAGGACTAATGGATATAACATCTCTCTCTTTTGTCCCTTTACCAGAAGACAAATCTGTCCCACGAACGGGCCGCACTTCAGCTGACTCAAAGCCGAAAGGCCCCGTGTCTCCAATTTATCAATTTACACTGGAAATGGAGACTTACTTGCTTAAATAAACATATGTCACGCGAACAAATAAAAACACTTCTTGTAAATATCACTACTGCAGCAATCGCAATAGGAGTCCTTGTTGTAGGTTACTTTGTTTTTCTGAAAAAAGAGACTCCTGTTGTGGATTCAGTTCCATCGATTGCTGCAATAGTAGAAGAAACAGCATCTATCGGTGCCGAGATTGATGAAACTGTGAGGGGGCTTGGAGACCTCGAGCGCGCAGTAGCGGGTGCGACAATAATTTTTGACATGCCCGCTTTTAAAAATTTACAGAATTTTTCAGTCGAAATACCGGTTGAGGCCACAGGAAGGCCAAACCCGTTTGTTCCAACTGCGTGGAAACTAAAAATGAAAACCCTTGAGTAATCCCCTAGGTAATCCTGTTCCTAAAAACTAAAATAACCACATATGGCCATCCTCGATACATTTGCAATTCACGGTATCATAAAAAAAGAGTCCATTCCAGATCTTTCAAAGCGCATAAATGAAGGAGCTCTTATTGATGATGTGCTTGCAAAGGCGGGAGTATCAAAAGAAAATATTCTCAAAGGGCGTGGGCTATATTACAACCTTCCTACGCGCGATTTAAAAGGTAAAGGCGTAGATTTTGAAATTTTGAAATATATTCCCGAAGACTCGGCTTCATATTACCATTTTGCTCCTATTGGGGTCGTAAACGAAGTTCTAGAGATTGGCATTACCGACCCAGAAAACATTGAGGCGCGCGATGCGCTTCAATTTATCGCGACTAAGCTTGGAATGCCGTTCAAGATATTTTTGATATCAAACGATGATTTGAAAGTAATTCTCGAGAGTTACCGCGGGCTTACAGGGGAAGTAACAAAAGCACTCTCCGAACTTGAGGTTGATATCAATGAAGTTGATAAAGCGGCGCTTATTAAAGAAGGTGGTGAAAAGGAACGCGCATCCGCAAAAAAAGAAGCGCATGTTGTAGAGGATGCTCCGGTCGCAAAGATTACCGCAGTGATCTTGCGTCATGCGACAGAAGGTGGTGCGTCTGATGTACACATTGAACACACAGGTGAAGCCGTGCGTGTGCGTTTTCGCGTTGACGGCGAGCTTTTTACGAGCCTCGTTTTGCCAATCGACGTACACAACTCGGTTGTGGCGCGCATTAAAATTCTCGCTTCGCTCAAGCTTGACGAAAAGAGGAAGCCTCAAGACGGGCGTTTCTCGGCGCGTATTGACGGGCGCAAGATTGATTTTCGTGTTTCTACATTCCCTGCATATTATGGAGAAAAAGTAGTAATGCGTATTTTGGACTCGCAGAAAGGCGTTCAACTGCTCGATAATATTGGGTTCCGACCGGAACACCTTGCTATGGTACGCAGTGCTCTCGCGCGTCCGTACGGAATTATTTTGATTACCGGACCTACGGGGTCCGGTAAATCAACCACACTGTATTCTATGTTGAACGAACTCGACAAAGAGACAAAAAATATTGTTTCACTCGAAGATCCGGTTGAATATAATATGGTAGGAATCAGTCAGTCGCAAGTACGCCCAGAGATTGGCTACACTTTTGCGACAGGGCTCCGCACTACGCTTCGTCAAGATCCCGATATTATTATGGTTGGTGAGATTCGCGATGCGGAAACAGCACAGCTTGCTATTCAAGCAGCACTTACGGGACACCTTGTTCTCTCGACACTTCACACCAATACCGCTATTGGTGCCATTCCGCGTCTCGTGGACATGGGTATTGACCCATACCTTATTGCGCCAACATTAATCCTTTCGGTCGCACAGCGCCTCGTAAAAAAGATTTGCCCAGGCGGAGCAAAAGAAATTCCCAACGAGGGGGCAATCAAAATGATGATCGAAAAACAGTTTCAGGATCTTCCTCCAGAATTTAAAAATAAACTTAACCTCACGGGTCCACTTCACGAAGCTGTGTCAACTTCTGAATGTTCATCAGGGACTCGCGGGCGACTTCCAGTTTTTGAGGTCTTTCCGGTGGATAAGGATATTGAAAAGATTATTTTGGCTGAACCAACAGATGTTCGTCTCTCTGAAGCATCACGCAAAAAAGGAATGCTTACCATGAAAGAAGATGCCCTCTTGAAGAGCATTGATAAAATTGTTCCGTTTCAGGAGATAAATACATTGTAAGTTTTGTGGACATTTTAAACGGTGTCGTGATATACTGACACTATTATGGAACCAAATCAGATATCCAAAAAAATATTTATTGTTGACGATGACAAGTTTCTTCTCGATATGTACACTTTTAAGTTTAAAGAGAAAGGATTTGAAGTTATTCAGGCGTTTGGAAGCATCGATGCATTAAACAAGTTAAAGGGTGGAATTGTTCCCGATGTAATTCTTCTCGATATCGTTATGCCCGCAATGGACGGCTTTGAACTTCTTGAGCTTATAAAATCTGAAAAACTTGCGCCAAACGCGAAGATTATCGTGCTTTCAAATTTAGGTCAACCTGCTGATGTTGAAAAAGGTCGCAACCTTGGAGCAAATGGGTATGTAATAAAGGCATCAGCGACCCCATCTGAGGTTGTCGAAAAAGTTGTAATTGTTTTGGGCGGCGAAGAATCGTTCGCTCAAGTAGACTAATATCTATACCATTTCTAAAAATGCCAAATCGTAACTATAAAGAGGAGATTGAGGTTCTAATCATGCGCGCCATTTCTGACGGCGCATCGGATGTCCATCTCGCAGCAGGGCGTTACCCTACTTTTCGAATCTCTGGTAGTTTGGTACCATTGATGAATCTATCTGTACTCACCCCCGAGGACACGATGGGAATGTTGACCCAGATCATTGCACCCGATTTCAAGGAGCGATTTCTGGCAAACAAAGAGGTCGATTTTTCGTACGAATTTTTTAACAAGGGTCGTTTTCGTGGGAACGCTTTTTATCAGAAAGGAGCAGTAGGAATCGCTCTTCGTGCGATTCCTACTCACGTAAAGACGATTAGCGAGCTCAACCTTCCTCCTATACTCGAGGTGTTCACAAGAAAGAAACAAGGATTTTTTCTTGTTGTGGGGCCAGTAGGGCAGGGTAAGTCTACAACTCTTGCATCTATGGTCGAGCTTATCAATCGTGAGCGCTCAGAACATATTGTGACGATTGAGGACCCAATAGAGTACTTGTTCAACTCACAAAAAGCGACAATAGATCAGCGTGAGGTCGGTATCGATACCAAGGATTTTAGGTCAGGTCTTCAAGCGGCGTTTCGTCAAGACGTTGATGTTATTATGATTGGTGAAATGCGTGACCCCGAAACTATTTCTACCGCAGTAACAGCCGCAGAGACTGGGCATCTCGTTCTTTCTACTCTTCATACTAACAATGCATCACAGACGATAGATCGTATCATCGACTCGTTCCCCGGTGATCAACAGCCGCAGATTCGTGTTCAGCTTGCAGGGAGCTTAATCGGTATCTTTTCACAGCGCCTCGTTCCGCGTATTTCCGGCGGACTCATTCCTGCATACGAGCTTTTGATAAACAATACCGCTGTTTCAAGTCTTATTCGTGACTCACGCACCCACGAGGTCGATATTGTCATCGAGACAGGGATGAGAGAGGGTATGATTGATATGAACCGAAGCCTTTCAGCACTTGTGCTCAAAGGCGAGGTTACTCCGGAAAACGCGCTTCTCTACTCCTTTAACCCAAAGGGACTTGAGCGAATGCTTCAGTCGTAATTTACACAATCACAATGCTTTTTGCATACAAAGCAGTTACAAAAGAAGGCGGAGAAACCTCTGGCAATATCGAAGCACAAAACCAGGATTCTGCAATCAATGCGCTTCAAAGAAGTGGCCTCGTGGTTATTTCAGTGCGAGACATCGACAAAAAAGGCCTCTTTGAGATAGATATTAATATTTTTAATCGTGTTTCTGTAAAAGAAATCTCGATTATTTCGCGTCAAATTGCAACGCTTCTTGACGCGCATGTTCCTGCGCTAAAAACATTTCGCCTGATTGCTGCCGAGGCAGAGAACCCATTAATCACAAAGAAGTTTACTGAGATATCCGATGACATTCAAAACGGTGTTCCTATTTCCGGCGCTTTTTTGAAGCACCCAAGTCTATTTTCAGATTTTTATGTAAATATGGTTATTGGAGGAGAAGAGTCAGGTAAACTCTCGGAGACTTTTGAGGCTCTCGCGGACTACCTCGAGCGATCGTATGAGCTTATGTCGAAAGCGCGCGGTGCTCTCATTTATCCGTCTTTTGTTATTTTTACCTTTATTGTCGTGATGGTGCTTATGCTCACGTTGGTAATCCCAAAACTTTCAGATGTTATTACTCAGGGCGGGCAAGAAGTGCCGTTTTATACGACAGTCGTGATTAAAGCCAGTTTTATCCTCGTAAATTACGGTGTATTTGTTCTCATGGTCCTTGTCGCAGGAATCTTTTTTGTATGGCGGTACACACGCGGTACAGCCTTTCTAGCGCATCTGAAACTCTGGCTCCCTGTCGTCGGCAATCTCTATCGCATGCTCTATTTATCTCGCATTACAGACAACATGCATGTGATGCTAAGCAATGGTATCTCTATGGTGCGGTCCATCGAGATCACCGCGAAAGTAGTTGATAATCAAATTTATCAAGACATTCTATCGAAAGCAGTTATCGCCGTGAAGGGTGGTGCACCGCTTTCAGCTACGCTTATGGGGCACCCTGAAATACCAAACGTAATGATTCAGATGGTCAAGGTTGGCGAAGAAACAGGAGAGCTCGGTAATATTCTTCAGAAACTCTCGCTTCTTTATCAGCGCGAGGTAACAAATGCCATCAATACAGTGATTTCTATGATTGAGCCAGTCATGATTGTGGCGCTCGGTATCGGTGTCGGCGGAGTGCTTGCCTCAGTGCTCATTCCTATTTACCAGATTGCGGGGAATGTGTAGCCAGAAGCAAGGCTTCTTGATAACATTTGACATTTGACACCGCCTTGCAAACCCTTCTTGTGTATTCCCGTCAAGAGTACCTGTCAGATGTCAATTATTCTACGACACTTATCCCCAACTCCCTTGCACATAAAATAAGATAGGTGGTATAATATAGGAGTGATAGAGAGGGTGGCCGATGGCCATGCCACTCTCTCTCACAAAAGAGAATTTATCAGGTTAATTACTCGTTTTTAAAAATATGAAATCAAAAGGTTTTACACTTATCGAACTCTTGGTTGTTATTGCAATCATCGGTATTCTCGCATCGGTTGTTCTCGCGTCACTCAACAGTGCACGTGCGAAGGGTTCAGACGCGGCTATTAAAGCAGATCTCGCAGGTATTCGCGCGTCTGCTGAGGTTCTGTTTGATACGATTGGCAATAAATACAGTGGGACAGCAGCCGTTCTAAACTCTGCGGCTTGCGGAGCCATTGCAGTAGTAAGCCCTATTACGACAGCAAACCATATTTTCCAGGATACTAATGTTCAAGCTGCAATTGATCATGCTGTATCAACGAACGGTGGTACAGACGCAACATGTAATATCACTGCTACTGGTGACGCCTATGCAGCTTCAGTAAAATTGAAGGGAGCAGGTTATTGGTGTATTGATAGCATGGGTGCCTCTCGCGCAAATGCCGCACTCATTGCATCAGGCGTAACTGTTTGCTCAGCTTCATAGTCAGTTTTTTGAATCTCGCAGGAAAAGCATTATGTACGCTTTTCTAAACAAAGCACCTGCTATACGGCAGGTGTTTTGTTTTGCAAGGATTCGTATTTATTGGTAGAATAAAAGTGTTATTAGCAATATGAAGTGGATGAAGGGGTAATCGTCCATTGCTCTTAAGTACCTAATAGCATCCTGCAGACCACCTGCGTTTCTGAGCCATGAGGCTGATATCGGTGCTAACACATTTATTAACAATTGACGAGACATTATTTTATGAAATCAAAAGGTTTTACACTTATCGAACTTCTCGTTGTGATTGCCATCATTGGTATTCTTGCATCGGTTGTTATTGTATCGCTCCAGGCCGCTCGCGCAAAGGCCGCAGATGCGTCAATCAAGACAATATTGGGAGATTTTCGTACACAAGCTCAGAATTACTATAATACAAATAATAATTATGGCACTGCCGGAGCTCTTGTTTATGCCACTACCGTTGCTGCCTGTTCAACTGCGAATACTGTGTTTGATCCGGCGGCAACATTAAGCATCAACCCTGCTATCGTTGCAGCAGAGAAACTTTCAGATAGTAATGCAACATGGGTCGCTACTTGCGCTATGTCTGCCACGCGTGATGCGTGGGCGGTCTCAGTTCCGCTAAACACCAACGCTGCGCTATCTTGGTGTGTTGACAGTCTAAATATAGGAAAGCAGATTACGGGACCCATTCCAGCAAACACAACTTTTTGTCCGTAGGCTCGTTTCACCAAGAATTATCAAGGTTTAACATTGATAGGTGAGCATTTTGTGCGAAGCATGTGGTAGAATGGCATCATGGACGTTTTAATTCTCATTACCGTTTTTATCTTCGGTTCTATTATTGGAAGTTTTTTGAACGTCGTTATTTATCGTTACAATAGTGGAAACTCGCCACTCACTGGCCGTTCGCATTGTTTTTCGTGTGGTAAAACATTGTCGTGGCGCGAGCTCATTCCTATTGTAAGTTTCCTTGTTTCAAAAGGGCGCTGCGCAGAATGCGGTGTACGATTGTCGTGGCAGTATCCTATCGTTGAAACCCTCACCGGGCTTGTGTTTGTTGCAGTGTTTCTTCTTAGTAAGTCAGTTTCTGAAACAACGCTCCTGCTCTCTATTTTTTCGACGCTCATCGTGATTGCGGTGTATGATTTGCGTCATCAAATCATCCCTGATGGTTTGGTTGCACTTTTTTCCATATTTGCGCTCGCAAATTTTTTCCTCACAGTCGATATCTCTAGTGCATTTCACTTCCCTTATGTGTGGACACTCATCGCAGGGCCGATGCTCTTCCTCCCATTTTGGGCACTATGGTTCGTTTCGAGCGGGCGATGGCTTGGGCTTGGCGATGGTAAGCTCGCGCTCGGTATTGGGTGGTTCCTCGGTGCAACGCTCGGCGGTTCGGCAATAATGCTTGCGTTTTGGATAGGTGCGACGTGGGCAATAATGATTATGGGGATACAAAAAATTCCCTTTTTGTTCCGTTACTGCACAAATGGAAAACTCTCGATGCAAAGTGAAATTCCATTTGGACCATTTCTTATTTTGGCTACAATTATTGTATACTTTACAAAAGTTAACTTTTTTGACGGCTCGGTTAATTTCTTTACTTTTATATGAACAAACACCCACAACAATCATTAGGGTTCACACTTGTCGAGCTTCTAGTTACTGTCGGCGTTTTTGTGGTGCTGACCAGTGTTGTTTTGGCAAATTACCGCGGTTTTGATACAAATGCGAAATTCGCGAACGCCTCCGAAGATATCGTTCTTGCGATCCGGCAAGCTCAGGTGTACGGTGTAGGGGTGAAAGGCGAGGGTGCTTCGTTTACAATTCCATACGGAGTATACTTGAAGCAGTCAACGCCAAATCAAATTCTACTTTTTGCAGACAGGGATGCAGCGCCTGACGGGAAATATACAACAGCTGACAACCCTATTGTTGAAACGATAAACTGGCAAAATGTGATTACCTCTTTATCTATAAGCTGTGACGGAGGTCCTTGCGGAGGCAATGAGCTCAGTGTAACGTTTAGGCGGCCCAATGTTGATGCAGTCATTAAGGATGGAGCTGGCACTGTGTATAGTATTGCTACGGTAACAATTACAAAAGGTACAAAGACCAGCATCGTTACAATAAGCCGCGCTGGGCAAGTATCTATTCAATAGTATGAGTATATTGCAAACAAAAAAAGGATTTACTCGCCAAAATTTTTCAAAGAAAAACTTAGGCGGGTTTACTCTTGTTGAAATGACTGTATCAATTGGGCTATTTACCATTGTTCTCTTTATTGCAACAAGCGCATTTCTTAGTATTGTAAACGCCGACCGTAAGTCGCGCGCGGTGCGTATTGCCACCGATAATCTAAATCTTGCGCTTGAGGATATGTCGCGCAGGATCAAGACAGGGTTGGATTATCATTGTGGCGCTGTTGACACTGCGACTCCCGCCGACTGCCAAAACGGCGACGGTACGTTGTATTTTACAGGGCAAGATGGTTTGCGGATAAAATATACTTCAAGTGGGGGCGCTATTTTGCGAAGAATAGCGCCAGAGGTGGCTGATACACTCACTACTGCACCCGAGATTAATATCACTAATCTTAAGTTTTTCGTCAACGGAAGCCTGCCATACGGGACTGGTGCAGGCAATGACAAACTCCAGCCAGTTGTCACTATTGTGGTTGATGGGGAGCTTGCATCAGGAAGCTCGTCTCAAACAAAGTTCAAGATTCAAACGACAGTAGCACAGAGATTATATGATCATTAAACAGCCTGTAAAAATTAAACATGGATATACCTACCAAAATTTTTCAAGGAAAAACTTAGGCGGGTTTACTCTTCTTGAGACGATGGTAGCAATCGCGATACTTCTCGTTGCGGTGACAGGTCCCATATCTATAATTGGTGACTCACTCCATAAGCTTTACTATGCAAGAGATCAAATGGTTGCTGTTAACCTTGCGCAAGAAGGAATTGAGAGTGTCCGAACAACAGCAGAAACCTCGATGCTCAATAATAAAGACGTGACAGATAAGGTAATGGAAAATGCTACTGGCGGGGTATCAAATTTTGTTATTGATCCATACGCTGTCTTTCAATCAGGGTTGGCAGAAAAGTCTCTCCTTTCCTGTGATTCGGCCTGCATAGCGACTAAGCAGGATGTTTATCTCGACTCTGCTATTGGTTTGTATCGGCAAGACAAAAACAGCCCTTCTGCTGGATGGACAAAAACGCAATTCAAGCGGCTTGTCACAAATACTGAAGTTGTCGCCGGTAAAGAGGTCAAGATTGAATCAAAGGTGACATGGAATACTGGAGGACAGCAAGGTTCTATTACCGTCACGGAAAATATTTTTAATTGGGCATTATGATCACAAAAACAAACACAGCAAATCGTGGCGTGGCCCTCCTCATCTCTGTCCTTGTGGCGTCTGTCGCTCTTGCCGTAGGAATGGGGGTATATAACCGCACATATAAAGAGCTTCTTTTTGCCTCATTTTGGAGACAGGCACAGGTGGCATTTTCGGCGGCAGATACGGGTCTTGAGTGCGCAATGTATTGGGACTTGCATCCTGCGGCAAACTATACTTGCTTTGGAAATATTGCAGCATCATGGCCAATAGTTGTTGTTGGCACACCACAAACAATCTCGATGGATGTGTATGGCGGGTGTGTGCGAGTTGAAATTGCCAAGAACGCAGCTTACCCATTTACGACAATCAATGCGCGCGGATATAATGTTTCCTGTTCTGCTGTTACATCGGGGACAAATCCGCGTATTGTTGAACGCGGACTCCGTGTTGACTACTAGCGTATGAATTATCAGGTGCCAAAAACAAAAATCGAAGCGCAAGAACGTCTTAAGAAGCTTCGTAAAACGATAGAGCACCATCGGTATCTTTATCACGTACAAAACATCTCTGAGATTTCACCAGAAGCACTTGATGCGCTTAAACACGAGCTCGTGCTAATCGAAGAAGTGTATCCCGATCTAGTTACGCTTGACTCACCCTCACAGCGAGTGGCTGGCGAGCCCCTCAAGGGTTTTAAAAAAATAAAGCATACGGTACCTCAATGGTCGTTTAATGATGCGTTTTCTCCTGATGAAATGCGCGGATTTGATACTCGTGTGAAAAATATGCTTGCAAAGGAATATGGCCGTAAAATAACACCTTCGTATGTGTGTGAACTTAAAATCGATGGACTCAAAGTGGTGCTTATGTATGAAAATGGATTGCTTGTTACTGCCGCTACTCGCGGTGACGGCACGGTTGGCGAGGATGTAACTGCGAATGTAAAAATGATAGAGTCTGTGCCACTTTCACTTCACCAAAAAGTATCAGGAGTTTTTGAGGGCGAAGTATGGATGGCAAAGTCGACTTTAGTTCGTCTGAACAAGGAAGAGGCAAAAGCCAGTCGTGAGCCGTTTGCAAATCCGCGCAATCTTGCGGCGGGAACGATACGCCAACTTGACTCCTCAGTGGTGAAAGCGCGCGCGCTTGATACTTTTATTTATGACGTGAGCGCATTTGACAGGGAGATACCAAAAACTCAAACAAAAGAGCTCGCGCTTTTGCAGGATTTGGGGTTCAAGGTGAACAAGCACTTCAAAGAGTGTAAAACAATCGACGAAGTGATTTCTTTTTGGGAGAAATGGCAAAAGCGAAAAGATAAAGAGGATTACTGGATTGACGGCGTGGTGGTGAAGGTGAATGAGAAAGAGTATCAAGATAAGCTCGGCTATACAGGCAAGGCTCCGCGCTTTGGTATTGCATTCAAATTTCCTGCCGAGCAGGTGACGACGGTCATTGAAGACATTGTGCTCCAAGTAGGGCGCACTGGAGTGGTGACACCAGTGGCGCATCTCCGACCTGTGTCGGTTTCAGGGTCTGTGGTGTCCCGCGCAACACTTCACAACGAGGACGAGATCGCGCGCCTCGATGTGCGTATCGGTGACACTGTGATTTTGCAAAAAGCAGGGGATGTAATCCCGGATATCGTACAAGTCGTAAAAGAAATGCGTAATGGGAAAGAAAAAAAGTTTGAGTTTCCGAAGATCGTCCTCGATACCGACGGCACCACGAGCGCAATAGAGCGTATTCCCAGACAAGCGGCATATCGGTGTGTGAATAAGAACATGTTTGCGCAAAAGCGTCGTAAATTCTATTATTTCGTATCAAAAAAAGGTTTCAATATTGACGGGTGTGGCCCAAAGGTCATTGATGCGCTTCTTGATGCCGAGCTTATCAGTAATTTTGACGATCTATTTACACTGACCATTGGCGATGTGCTTTCCTTGCCTCGTTTTGCAGAGTTGTCGGCAAAAAATTTTATTGAAGCAATCAATAATGCCCGCACGGCCACTCTTGGCAAATTTTTGACCGCCCTTTCAATCCCGCATGTGGGTGAAGAAACAGCACATGATATCGCGCAAACATTTGGCAGTATTGAAAAAATTCACGAGGCGTCGTTTGAGGATTTTAATAATGTGTACGGGGTGGGGGAGGTGGTGGCGCAGTCGCTTGCGGATTGGTTTGCCGATGAACACCACAGCGCACTCCTCGACCGATTACTTGCTCAAGTAAAAATAGTAAACCCACAACGCAAAGCGTCGAAAGGTAAACTCGCAGGTAAAACATTTGTGCTTACGGGAACCCTTACGACACTTGGACGCGATGAAGCAAAAGAAAAAGTTCGCGCTCTTGGAGGTGAAATTGCCGAAAGCGTATCATCGAAAACAAGCTATGTGGTTGCCGGTGAAAATCCGGGCTCGAAATACGATAAAGCGAAGTCGCTCGGCGTACCAGTACTTGATGAAAAAGCTTTTCTGAAGATGCTTAAATAAGGGTTGAAGTTGTGATATACTCGCGGATATGGCGATTGAACTAAAGGACGTTGAACACCTCGCGGGACTTGCCCGTATAGCGGTTTCAGATAGTGAAAAAGAACTCCTTCGGCACGACCTCGAGGAGATTTTGGCGTATGTGTCAAAAGTGAAGGAGGTTGCTGCAGAGCCCGGTACACCCGAAGCGGGAGAGCTTCATAATGTTATGCGCCCAGACGGCGAACCGCACATGCCAGGAGCCTTTACTGAGGACATTCTTTCTCAGGCGCCAAAGCGTGAAGGCAATCGCGTGTTTGTAAAAAAGATTCTTTAAGTCATGGATATTAAAAATCTCACTATCAAACAGGCGCATGAACTCCTCATTAATAAAAAAATGAGCGTACTTGAACTTTTGGAAGCCGTACTCAAAGAGGCAGAGGCAACTCGCGGCCTCAACGCGTACCTCGAGATTTTTTCTGATGTGCGTGTGCAAGCAGAAGTTTCACAAAATATGATCACCGAAGGGAGGGCTACACTGCTTACCGGGATTCCGTTTGCAATGAAGGATAATATCTTAATTAAGGGAAGGATAGCAAGTGCATCATCAAAAATGCTCGAAAATTATGTTGCGACCTATGATGCTTTCGTGACCAAAAAACTTCGTGATGCCGGGGCGGTGTTCATTGGTCGTACGAATATGGATGAATTTGCGATGGGGGGCTCGACTGAGAATTCGGCATTCGGAGCGACAAAAAATCCCCACGACGAAACCCGCGTGCCAGGGGGTTCCTCTGGTGGTTCTGCGGCGGCACTCGCGTCAGGGGGGGCTCTTGGCGCATTGGGCACAGACACAGGCGGGTCTATCCGCCAACCTGCGGCGTTTTGCGGTGTTGTAGGACTCAAGCCTACTTATGGCAACGTGTCGCGTTCTGGGCTCATTGCTATGGCGAGCTCTCTCGATCAAGCGGGGCCGTTTGCAAAAACAGTAGAAGATGCAGAAATTATTTTTAATTGTATAAAAGGGCACGATCCGATGGACAGTACTTCGTACCCTGATGATTTCCCTCGAAAAGATTTCAAGAAACCGAAGATTGTTGGCGTGCCGACGGAGTTTGTGCGCGCAGAAGGGGTAGATCCGCGTGTCTTGAAAAACTTTGAGGAGTCAATTGAGCAGATGAAGAAAGCAGGATATGAAGTGCGCGAAATCTCCTTGCCTTCACTTGCGCACGGACTTTCTGTTTATTATATTTTAATGCCTGCTGAAGTTTCTTCAAATCTCGCGCGCCTAGACGGCATGCGATACGGCTATCATTCAGGTGGTTCAAATCTCCTTGAGGACTACATGCGCTCGCGCGGAGAGGGGTTTGGACGTGAAGTGCGCCGGCGCATATTGCTCGGCACTTTCGTGCTTTCGTCTGGATATTATGATGCATACTATAGCCGCGCGTGTGCCGTGCGTGAAATGTTCAAAAAAGATCTCGAAGAAGCATTTAAAAGCGTGGATATTATCGCAACGCCGACAACGCCAACCCCAGCGTTTAAGACCGGCGAAAAAACGAGTGATCCCCTTCAAATGTACCTCGCGGATATTTTTACTGTTCCCGTGAATATTGCAGGGGTACCGGCCATATCAATTCCATCCGGTTTTGTAGAGGAGGGCGGTTCAAAACTTCCGCTTGGTGTTCAGTTTATCGCTCCGCATTTTGCCGAAGACGCGCTATTCGCGGCAGGAAGGGATTTTGAAAAAGCCCGCGAATTTACTATTATTAGTGTATGAAAGAGACCCCCGTAGAAGATACCGCAATTCGGGACGGCGCAATATTTCTAGGTATTGTCCTCCTTGTTTATGTGAGTACCAACATTACTCCAATAACTTTCAGTACGGTTGCTTCAGGGGAGGCACCTGCTATTTTATTAGCGCTATTATTGGGTAAAGTAGACCCCGTAACGATTCAAAACTTCTTCCTCTCCCTGCACAGCTCACTCGCAGTGCTTGGAATTTTGTTTCTTGCAGGTAGTTTTTGGGCGACATTAAAAATTCGAGAAATTCACCACAAAGAGCAAGAAAAATATGAACCGATTCATCTTGAAGAGGTAGCCGCAAAAGAAAAATTTACCCAATGGCAAGTAATACTGGATCATGTTAATTCCGAGAGTCCGGCAGAATGGAAACTTGCGATTCTTGAAGCCGATAATATTCTCGATGAGATTCTTGAGGATCAAGGATACACAGGAGAGACAGTTGCCGAGAAATTGAAAACAATGAGCCCTACAAAAATAGCTTCCTATGACGATATTTGGGCAGCGCACAAGCTTCGTAATCAGATTGCTCACGGAGGGGCGATTGATATGGATCTGTCAAAAAAGAGTGCGCGAGATGCGATTACAAAGTTTGAGAAGGCCTTTAAGGAGTTGGGGTACCTTTAGGGAACACTTGGAACATGGGGAACAACTGACAGGGGAATGGGTGGGCGCTACGCGCCCACCCATTGCAAAATTTGAGGAAGGTGGTATAGTTGCACTCATAGATAGCGGGGTAGAGAAGCGGTATCTCATCAGGCTCATAACCTGAAGACGCCCGTTCGATTCGGGCCCCCGCAACACGAGAAGCAAAACATCCAGTTCTTTCTAGAGGAACTGGATGTTTTGCAAATCGGGATTAAATTGTGTATTGTGGATTTGTGGTGTTATGTCAAATGTCACCTGTCAGTTGTTATCAAAATATGTCGGCGTAGCTCAGTTGGTTAGAGCACATCACTCATAAAGATGAGGTCGGAGGTTCGATCCCTCCCGTCGACACCAGAAAAACTCGTTTACGGGTTTTTCTGGTGTCGACGAGCAAGCAAACTGCTTTGCTTGCGTGGAGGTCATAAATTTAACAAAACTTTGTTTTTAAAATTTTATGACATGATTTTTGGAGTGCAAAAATCAGGATCGAAAGGCGCAGTGATATTTTTGTACTCAAAAATCACGAGCCGGGGTAGCGAACACTTTGTATTTTGTGAGTAATCGAAACAAAATACTTAGTGATTCGTGACCGACCCTCCCGTCGTTAAACCGTCGACACCCGCAGGTTTGTTTTGCGGACTGTTTCCTGTTAGAATGCGCGAGTGTTAAATTTGCGGTCGTAGCTCAGCTGGTTAGAGCGCCCGCCTGTCACGCGGGAGGTCGTGGGTTCAAGTCCCATCGACCGCGCAAAATCAAAAAGAGCTCGGCGCTGTTGCATCGGGCTCTTTTTGATTTTTATTGAAAAAGTAAGCTAAATAGTGTATCGTGTCGGGGTGCTGAAAGAAAATCATATAGGCCGATGTAGCCGAACAAGCTTGTTCGTGGCTCAGCCATAAACTTTTGTAGGTCGGCAGAAACACTGCGATTATCGTTATTGTGAGATGTGAGAATAGAATATAAGCCGATGTAGCTCAGTTGGTAGAGTGCGTCCTTGGTAAGGACGAGGTCTCCGGTTCAATCCCGGACATCGGCTCCCGCATAGACGGAAGGTTTGTAAACATGCGTCGTGCGCCACCTTAGCTCAGTTGGCAGAGCATTTCACTCGTAACGAAAAGGTCCGCAGTTCAATTCTGCGAGGTGGCTCCATTTGAAAAGTGCGCGAATTCGACAAAGTCGAGTTCGCGCACTTTTCTGTTATACTCTATACGAAATGACAAAAGAGGAAATGCAAGCAAAAATTGTTGCGCTCGAAGCCGAGATGGTGTCAGGTGATTTTTGGTCTGACAAAACACACGCACAGGCGGTCATCAGGGAAATCTCCGAGTTAAAAGAAAAGCTTGCAGGGGTAGGCAAATACGATCGAGGGAACGCGGTGATGACCATATTCTCGGGAGCGGGCGGGGATGACGCTGAGGATTTTTCGAGCATGCTCCTCAACATGTATCTTAAATTTTTTGAAAAGCAAAATTTTGAAGTGAAGCTTCTTCATGAGAACAAAAATGACCACGGCGGTTACCGCAACATTACCCTCGAAATTCACAGCAAGAATGCGTACGGAATGCTCAAGAACGAATCCGGTGTGCATCGTCTTGTGCGCATTTCGCCGTTCAATGCAAAACAGCTTCGTCATACGTCATTCTCGATGGTCGAGGTTATCCCAGATTTCAAAGACAATGCTAATAATGAGATCGTTATTCCCTCGGACGATATCAGAATTGAGTTTAGTCGTTCATCAGGCCCTGGCGGGCAAAATGTGAACAAGCGCGAAACCGCCGTGCGCGTGGTGCATATTCCCACGGGCATTGCTGTGCACGTGGAGACTGAGCGTTCGCAGGAACAAAACCGCGAAAAAGCCGTCCAGATTTTGAAAGGCAAACTTTTTAAAATGCAGGATGACCAGCGCAAGGCGACAGAGAGCGGAATGTATATCAGTAAGACAACTGAAATAGAGTGGGGGAACCAGATTCGCTCTTACGTGCTTCATCCATACAAAATGGTAAAGGATCATCGCACAAATGTGGAGACTTCAAATGTTGACGCGGTGCTTGAAGATGGCGAGATAATGGAATTCATTGAAGCAGAAAAAGATTTATAGAGCAACATTTCCCACTAGTACAAAAATTTGCTAAAATTGACCTATGATTTATTTCGACAGTGTTTCAAAGACCTATCCTGACGGGACCACTGCACTTGATGCTGTAACCCTCTCGGTAAAGCAAGGAGAGTTTGTATCAATTGTTGGGCACTCTGGTGCGGGCAAGACGACACTTGTGAAGCTTCTTTTGGGGGAGGACCACCCTACGAGCGGGAGCGTGTCTTTTGACTCTGTTAACCTAAAAAAAATAAAGGCAAAGGACGTACCAAAGCTCCGTCGTCGCATCGGTGTCATCTTTCAGGATTTTCGTCTTCTTCCAAATAAAACTGCCTACGAAAACGTGGCCTTTGCAATGGAAGTTGCGGGCAAGTCAGATGAAGAAATCGCTTCCGATGTGCCCCACGTGCTTGAGCTCGTGGACCTCACTAAAAAAATGTGGAACTTTCCTCGCCAACTTTCTGGAGGGGAGCTTCAGCGTGTTGCCATTGCGCGCGCTATTGTCAACCACCCAGACCTCATCATTGCCGACGAACCCACGGGTAACCTCGACCCCATTAACACCTACGAAATCGTCCAAATATTAAAAAAAATCAATGATATGGGTACCACAGTTATTTTGACTACACACAACAAGGGTGTCGTGGAGGCACTCGGAAAGCGAGTAATTACCATGGACCATGGCAGGATTACGCGGGACGACTCCATGGGGAAATATGCCTTGTAAATTAAAGCGGCGAAGCCGACTATAAGTTACAAGGCCCAGCCCCTTCAGACACTTATAGAATTATTGTTTCGCATTACGATGCTGGTCGTGTTACTATTTAGTAGTTAGATAAAAAAAGAAGGAGCTGGGTGGTGATTTTTATAGTCGCCTTGCTTCTTAAAAATCAACGATGCTCTGGACAACTCTTAAGCGAATCATAAAAGCAGGATTTATCAGTTTTTGGCGAAACGGCAGTGTTTCGCTTTCCGCTGTTTTCGTGATGATTATAGCCCTATCTATGATTGCATCGACGCTCCTCATTACTGCATTTCTCGGCACCACACTCAAGGATCTTCAAGATAAGATCGATATCAATATTTATATTGATACAAAGGCATCGGAATCTGCAATTATGGATTTGAAAAAACAACTTGAAACTTTACCAGAAGTAAAGACGGTTGTTTACACTTCGCGTGAACAAGTACTTGAAAATTTTCGTACACGTCACGAAAACGATCATCGTATTATTCAAGCACTTGATGAAATCGGTAATAATCCACTTCCTGCCACACTCGCCGTGAAAGCACGTGAGCCTTCACAGTACGTAGGTATTGCAAACTTTCTTTCAAATAAATCCGAGCTCTCTACGGGAAGCACTCTTTCAATCGTAAGCAAAGTGAACTATGAGGACAACAAAGATTCAATCGAAAGTCTTTCAAAACTTATTGTGGGAGTGAAAAAGTTTGGCAGCATTATCACCGCGATAATGATTGGTATTTCCATTTTGATCACGTTTAATACTATCCGCCTCGCTATCTTTATTGCGCGTGATGAGATTGGAGTCATGCGTCTCGTGGGTGGAAGCAATGAATATATTCGCGGACCGTTTGTCGTCGAAGGTATTCTCTATGGTCTCGTGTCTGCGTTCCTTACTCTCATTTTATTTTACCCGATTACATACTGGCTCAAAAATACCACCCAGGTATTTTACGGGGGTGTTGATTTGTTGCATTACTTTGTTGCAAACTTTGTACAAATATTCCTCATCATCGTACTTTCAGGAATAGCGCTAGGTGCTGTTTCAAGTTATTTAGCGGTTAGAAAATATTTAACATCAAAATGAGTAACTGCTCACACATCCTCGTCTACCGCGTTGTAAACAAGTAGTTTTTTTCACCGTATCAAAGTACGGCTCAAAAAAAACTATATGTTTACGCCTTGTATACGAGGCGCGTGAGCAGTTACAAAAATAATTTACATATCCTTATGAAGAAAAAAACACGCAAGTATATTTTTGTGGTAGGAGGCGTGATTTCCGGAGTCGGCAAAGGTGTTACCACTTCTTCTATCGGCAAGATTTTGCAGTCCCACGGATACCGGGTTACCGCGATGAAGATTGATCCGTATGTAAACGTGGACGCAGGCACGATGAACCCCACCGAGCACGGAGAAGTGTTTGTTCTCAAAGATGGAGATGAGACCGATCAGGACATGGGCAACTATGAACGTTTTCTTGATACCTCGCTTACTTGTGACAACTACATGACGACCGGGCGTGTGTATTTGTCCGTCATTGAAAAAGAGCGAGCTCTCGCGTACAAGGGCAAGTGCGTACAAGTGGTTCCGCATATTCCTTACGAGGTTATTGACCGCATCAATCACGCGGTGGATAAAGCAAATGCCGAGATCGTAGTCATTGAAGTAGGTGGTACTGTGGGTGAGTACGAGAACATTCTTTTCCTTGAGACAGCGAGAATGCTTAAAATCAAAAATCCAGACGATGTGCTTTTTGCCATTGTGAGCTACCTGCCGACACCTTCCAAAATTGGTGAAATGAAAACAAAACCAACTCAGCACGCCGTGCGCGCCCTCAACAGTGCAGGAATCCAGCCGGATTTTATCATTGCGCGTAGTGATATGGCACTAGACGTAAAACGTAAAGAAAAACTTGCGCTATTTTGCAATATGCTCCCCGATGGTGTTATTTCTGCGCCCGATGTGGATAGTATTTACGATATCCCTGGTAATTTTGAAAAAGATAGACTTGGTGAAAAGATATTGAAACGCCTTAAACTCAAATCACGCGGTAGTAACGAGAAATGGAAAGAATGGGAGGCGTTTGCGCGAAAAGCAGGAAAGGTTAAAGATGAAGTACGCATTGCGGTGGTAGGAAAATATTTTGATACGGGGGACTACGTCCTTGCCGACTCCTACCTGTCCATCATTGAAGCACTTAAATATTCGGCAATCGCTCAAGGGAAAAAAGCAAGGCTCGTGTGGCTTTCCTCGGCAACATTTGAAGGAAAGAACCCGCCACTTACGGAACTTATTGGATTTGATGGCATTCTTGTGCCTGGCGGTTTTGGCTCTCGCGGTGTAGAGGGCAAGCTCAATGTTATCCGCTTCGCGCGTGAACACAAGATTCCGTACTTTGGTATTTGTTATGGTATGCAACTTGCGGTCATTGAGTATGCGCGGAATGTTTTGGGTTTTAAGGACGCGACTTCGCGAGAGATTGATCCAAAGTCAAAACACATCATCATCGATATAATGGAAGGACAAAAGGAAAATATTGAAAAAGGAAACCTGGGCGGCAGTATGCGCCTCGGCGCGTATCCCGCTGTACTTAAGAAGGGGACCATTGCGCGCGCCGCGTACGGTAGGGACTTGATTGTTGAGCGCCACCGTCATCGCTTTGAGGTTAATCCAGAATATGTTGGCGCGCTCGAGGAGAAAGGCCTTGTGTTCTCGGGCAAGTCGCCCGACGGGCTACTTATGGAGATTTCCGAGCTTCCCGCGAGCGTGCACCCATTTTTCCTCGGCACGCAGTTTCATCCCGAGTTTGAAGCCCGTCCCCTAAGTCCGCACCCAATTTTTAACGCATTCATCAAAGCCACGATAGCGCGAAATAAGCAGTCAAAGTAATTTATTAAGGGGCGGGGCTTAGCAAAAGTAGAATCATGAAAAAAACACTTATTATTATCGCCATAATTATTGTTATTGCAGGATCTGGTATTGTATGGGAGTTAACATGCAATACTAAACCAGTCGTCGTAACAAATTTTGAAGAATGCGTGACAGCGGGAAATCCTGTTATGGAAAGCTATCCCCGACAGTGTCGACACAGCAAGGAAACATTTACAGAAAGCGTCGGCAACGAGCTTGAAAAAATGGATTTCATTCGTCTTGCTAATCCTCGTCCAAATCAAGTTATACAAAGTCCGCTCACTATCACCGGAGAAGCGCGCGGAACTTGGTTTTTTGAAGCAAGTTTTCCGGTCATACTTACTAACTGGGACGGACTAATAATCGCGCAGGGTATTGCACAAGCAGAAAGCGACTGGATGACGACGGATTTTGTGCCGTTCAAAGCAACGCTTAATTTTACTGTAGACAAAAATGCATATAGTAATAAAGGGGCTCTGATACTGCGCAAGGATAATCCGTCAGGTCTTCCAGAGCACGACGATGCTCTGGAGATTCCAGTGGTGCTTCAAGGTGTCACGGACCGTATTTAATAAGGAAATTAACCATGGTTGATAAATATACAGCAGTGTGGGTATCGCATTCGTCGATGGGGGACTTTATCAAGTGTCCCCGCTCTTATTATTTGCACAATATGTACAAGGACCCACGCACAGGTCACAAAGTTTCTATTGTTAATCCGCATATGTCACTCGGTGTTGCGGTGCATGAGGTGCTCGAAGGGCTTGCCGAGTTTCCCGCAGACACGCGCATGGACAGGGATTTGTTTGCGCTCTATGAATCGGAGTGGAAAAAAGTTACTGGCAAAAAAGGAGGGTTTACCAGTGACACTGAAGAGCGGGAATTTAAAGCACGCGGTACAGTGATGCTTGAAAAAGTCACTGGCGACCCGCGCTTCCTCATAAACAAATGCATAAAGCTCAAACGCGACACAATGCCCTGCAACTTTTATTTGAGCGAGGAGCACAATATTATCTTAAACGGACTCGTGGACTGGATAGAGTATTTGCCTGAAACGGATTCGCTCCACATCGTAGATTTTAAGACGGGCAAGGTTGAGGAAAAAGACGGTTCGCTTCAGCTTCCTATTTACCTGCTTCTTTGCAACGCGCTCCAAAAGCGTAAAGTAACCAAAGCAAGCTATTGGTATTTGGAAAGTGATAAGCTTACCGAGAAAGAGTTGCCAGATATTGATATCGCTCGCCGTGACGTGCTTGAGGTTGCAATGAAGGTAAAAGAAGCGCGTGATATCGCAAAACGTGAAGGACCAGACAAGACTTTCGTTTGCCCACAAGGCGCGTATGATGTGGTAACCAGAGATGGCGGTTGTAACAGTTGTCGCCCTTATGAACTCATCTTCGCTCGCGACCCACTCGCCGAGTCTGTTGGGGTTGGTGGCTTTAGTCAGGACATGTACCTGATGCGGAAATAAAAAATGAGTCATGTTCGCGAAGCGAACATGACTCATGGTTACAAAAACGTACCTTCAGGAATTTTTCTCATAACAGCTCTAATTTTCCAAAGATAGGACTTATTCAAGATTTCTTCCTCTGTGTAATTTTTTACCCGAGTAGGACCATCCGAATATGCGACGATTGCTTGATAGGGGTCAGTAAGCCCATATCTACCACGAAGCACTGTGAGATATTTTGTACCTTTCATAATGCTTGTAGGGCAGTCAAAGCTGTCATGTCCTTGCATGTTTATTTCAACATCTGTTGAAGGAAGTGTCTGCATGCACCCACGAGCTCCTTTTGATGAGAGAGCATAAGGGTCTCCCATACTCTCTACTACAAGAATAGCTACGATGATGTCGGGGTTAACATTAAACTTCCGCCCAGCCTCCTCGACATCCTCTTTGTAGTTATTTATAATTTTTGGCAATGCTCTTTGCATAGCCACCTCCCATTTTGTCGGAGCCCTAAGCACTTCCTTTTTTGGTAACTCCGGCGATTCCTTGGGTTTTTCAAAAAAAACACCAAAGCATATGCCTGCTATAATAAGTACGAATATTATTCGTGCCATTACTTTCCTTTCGATTTAAAGAACAGTGCAAATCATAACACAAAACCCTAAAATGTCTCAATAGAGTGTTCGTTGCTTGAAAAACAGGCGATTTTGGGGTATTGTGACTCTACATTGCCGAATGGCGCTGTAATTTGCGAAAATGCCGGTGGTGGGGAATGAGGAATATTGCGAGATCGTCTAGTGGCGGGAATGAAAAGCAATCTGCTTTGCTTTTCATCCGATTCTTTCGCAAGAAAGAAATTCCACTTATTTTTGTAGGCAAAGCTGCGAGATCGTCTAATGGTAGGACATCGCCCTCTGGAGGCGAGTATCTTGGTTCGAATCCAGGTCTCGCAGCTTTGAATAGAAAAATGTGGAATAGGCCCTCTGGAGGATGTTATCTTGGTTCGAATCCAGGTCTCGCAGCTGTCCTGGAAATTTAGCACACAACTCTAAATTTCCAATAAACTAAAGAAAAGAAAGGATTTTTTATGGATTGTAAATTTGCCTTCTTGGCAAATTTGAAGAAGGGCTGTCTAGGACTCGAACCCGATGTTAAAAGCATCTCACCCAATGGGTATATAATTCTTACCGGGTTGTTAAATAATGCATCTTTCTTGGTGTTGTAATATCTTGCATAATATAGGGAATATGCTTTAATGTGATAAATAAGCAAAATGAATTCGGTAAATAAAAAAGTCCACAAAGAAATACCTCTCCGTCTCTACGACCCGGATTGGGGGTCTCCGCTTGCCGGCGTCATTATTGAGCTTGAAAAACTTCGTGTAAAAAAGCTCGGTGGCCCCGTTCCACCGTACATCTTTTTCCAGCTGAAAGATATTTTTCAGATATTTGAAAGTCTTGGTTCTGCCCGTATTGAAGGCAACAATACAACCTTGGCCGAGTTCGTGGAAAAGATCATTGAAGACCCCTCGAAGAAAGCAGGGGACGAAGGCCTCAAGGAAATCTACAACATCGAGCGCGCTATTGATTTTATTGAAGAACACGTAAACAAGAAAACCACTTTTGATCGTGCGCTCATTTCCCAAATTCACCAGATACTTGTTGATGGCCTTACGCCGCCTCCTAGTGGTGAGGGGTCACGGTACCCAGGAGAATTGCGACCAGTCGATGTTTCCATTAGTGGATCATCGCATGTGCCACCTGCTCCGGTAAAAGTCCCTGAGTATTTTGACGAGCTACTGGCGTTTGTTAACGATCAAACAGCTACTCAATATCATTTGCTTGCCACCGCGCTTGCACACCATCGTATGGCATGGATTCATCCATTTGATAATGGTAATGGTCGTTTGATCAGAATGTTCACCTATGCGCTTTTGATCAAGCAGGGATTTCAGGTGAAGAGCGGTCGTATCTTGAACCCCACGGCGATCTTTTGTATGGACCGTGATAAGTATTATGAGATGCTCGCATTGGCGGACTCAGGGGAACGAGACAAAACTCTCGCGTGGTGCTTCTATGTGCTTGATGGTTTGAAGAACGAAATCGAGAAGATCGATAAGTTGCTCGATCTGTCGTACATGACCCCTCATATTCTACTTCCAGTATTGGCATTTGCCCTCGAACGTGAACACATCACCAAACGAGAATTTGCAATACTGAATGCGGTCGTGAAAGACCCCGATATGTGTATCAAGTCGAGCAGCCTTGAAAGTATTATTGGGAAGGAATCTTCAGTTCAACGGTCGAGGATTATCGGAAAGCTTAAGGAAAAACACATGCTAATCCCCCTTAAAAAGGGCGGAAGAATTTATACCATTGGGTTTGCGAATAATTATCTTTTGCGTGGCGTCATGCATGTCCTCGAACAGAATGGTTTTATTCCGGCGTCGCTGAATAAGAAATAACTTTTTGTTGCGCCGGTTAAGTTTGCAGTGACAGTTTGCCTCTCTGTCAAAAACTCTCGTCTATGTTTCGAACCTGAATTTCCCTAGCATTAGACGATCATGAGATTGAGTGAAGCTGACCTACATGAGTTTATAGAAATTTATCGGGAAGAATCCGGTGAGACACTTTCACTTGCTGAAGCGAGTGAAATGACTTTTCGTTTAATCCACCTGTATACACAACTCACTAAGGCATTGCCTAGCGAGCAAAAAGATGTCTCTAATGAAGAGGACTCTCCTTCTGGTTAGGCCTTGTACACATCTGGGTAACGTGGCGCACGAGACGCATTATGTGTAAAAAATCAGAGTCCCTATTTTCGTGTAGTGTGCGAATATCCTCCAAGGCTGCCAGCAAATCAAAAAACACCGAGTCCGTCTAAGTCGGACTTGGTGTTTTTGTCAATTTGTGCTCATTGAGTGCGCTTATGCTAAAATGAATGCATACGATGAAAAAGATTATGCGTGCGATTTTGATGGTTGCAGCCCTAGGGCTCGTCTCATTTTTTGCTGTTTACATCAGTAGTAATAATATGGGCGTTTTTAATCCAAAGGGGATTATGGCACTCGCAGAGCGAAATCTCATTATTACGGCTACGCTTCTCATGCTCATTGTGGTCATCCCGGTATTTATTCTCCTTGCTGTTTTTGCATGGAGATACAGGGCAAGCAACACAAAGGCAAAATATACGCCCGATTGGCAAAGTAATAAAGCACTGGAAATAATTTGGTGGACTATTCCGACAATCATCATTATTACGCTCGGAACCATAACATGGAAAAGCAGTCATGACCTAGACCCGTTTAAACCGCTTCTTTCAAATGTTCAGCCGATTACGATTCAAGTGGTTGCGCTCGATTGGAAGTGGCTCTTTATTTATCCGGAGCAAAATATTGCCACGGTGAATTTTGTACAGTTTCCAAAATACACCCCGGTCAATTTTAGAATAACCGCCGATGCGCCGATGAATTCATTTTGGATCCCGCAACTCGCAGGGCAGATATATGCGATGGCTGGAATGGATACCAAGCTTCACATTATGGCAATAGGGGAGGGTGAGTACGCCGGCTTGTCCGCAAATTACAGCGGTGCGGGATTCTCGGGGATGAAGTTTGTTGCGAAAGCAAGCTCGCAGGAGGAGTTTGATCAGTGGGTACAGCAAGTTCGTCAATCTCCAAATACTCTAAGCCTTTATGAATACAACAAACTCGCAGAGAAGAGCAAGAATAATGTAGTTGCGTATTATTCGTCAGCCGAAGATGGCTTATATGGTAAAATAATAATGAAGTTTATGGCACCAACGAAAGCATCGCCATCATTATCAGAGCCGACTGCGATGCCAGAAATGGGAATGCAGTCCAATATATGAATCAGATTATTAAAACAAAAGACGCGCGGTTTTGGATCATTGTTTTAATAGTCACTGTTTTTTTGTTTATGACACCAATGCAAAAAACACACGCAGGCGAGCTGTTGTTGAACGGCGTGGTTGCCGGCGAAGGCACTCACTTTGAAGTCGTTGACAGCGACTACTTGAACATTGTTTTGGAAAGTTCTGAATCGATAAGCATACGACTTGAATCGGTTCCAAAGATCATAACCTTGGTTCTGCGCGCGACTGTCCCAACGGCAACTTCAACAACGATAACAATTGGAGGGCTTTCTACGGAAACCACATATTACAAATATGAGGACAGCTATCGCAACCTGACTGAATTTACCGCTGATGAAACCGGGCGCTATTCATATGTGCAAAATATTGTAACGCCACATGTTGTTTTCATTCAGCCGATCAAAAGCACAAAATTTATTCGCGATGATGCGACGGGTGGAGATTGCGCCTCTTTCGGCTTTTGGGACAATCTCGCAAAAGTTTGCACCTTAACGCAAAATATTTCAGAAACCATAGAAATTGATTCAAATAATATTATACTAAACGGAAATAATTTCACCGTTTTCGGTTCACATACCGGATCGGGAGTCTATCTTAACGGCAGGTCGGGTGTTGTAATTAAAAATCTGCGCATTGAGAATTTTTCTTACGGGATTAGCGTGTATAATTCAAGCAGTAATCGTATCGAGAACAACAATTTTATCAACAATGATAATCAGGCAATCGTGTTTTCTAACTCCGGCACCAATACCACAACAGGGAATACTGTGTCGCTCCTCATTTTTTCGTTCAGTCGACATCAGGGATTTGTACTTTATAATTCTCACGGTAATATTTTTCAAAACAATGCGATCGCCTTGAATACCCGCACGATCGCCTCCGGGCATCAAGGCATCCTTCTTTTTAGTTCCAATAACAACAACTTCATATCAAACAGTGTTTCTGATGCGTACCAAGGAATTCTACTCTTTGACTCAAACGGTAATGATTTTGCATTGAGCGCGGTTGCGAATACCTTTCAAGGCATGCTCTTGTTTAATTCTTCCAATAATATCGTGCATGACAGCATAATCAGAGATAGTCAAAACGCGGGAATTAAACTTCTTTCTCCGTCAAGCGGAAATCAGGTATATCACAATAATTTTATCGAAAACCAAACACAGGCAACGGTGAGTGATGCTTCAACAAATATATTGAGCCTACCGAAACCAATCGGAGGAAATTACTGGAGCAATTATGATGAGCCAAATGAAGGATGCGACGATATAAATGCAGATAAATTTTGCGATCTGCCGTACGTATTTTCCGGAAAACAAGACGATTTGCCTTGGGTGATGCAAGATGGCTGGAAAATTCCCGTCAATCAATCACCGACAATTTCCAGTTTCGGACAGCTCAAATCGGACGGCATCACCGCCATTTTTGAAGGTGGCATCACCGGCGAACCAACTGTGACCTTCAAAGCAACCCTCACTGATCCCGATAACGATCAAGTGAAACTGCAAGTGGAATTTAAAGGAGCAACTCAACCATTTGACGGCACTACGCTCTTGGGAAGCGATTTTGTTGCTTCAGGTTCCAGTACCACCACTGTCAAAAACCTCATCCCCGAAGGCACCTACCACTGGCGCGCGCGAGCGGTGGACCACAAAGGGAATGCAGGCGCATGGCAGGAGTTTGGCACGGTGGGGAATATGGATTTCGAGGTGAAGCTGGTGCCGTTGTATACGCAGGTGAGGTCAAATTATCCGTCGGATGAAGCCACAGATGGTTGGGCTGTTTTAGATTATGCAGACGGTGGCATAGGAACGTATCCTTGCGCAAAAAATACTAACGCTACGATAGCTCGCTGCGGTTGCGCTCTTGCATCCGCCGTTATGGTTGCTCGATACTATGATGTCACTCAAGCTCAAGGGGGCGACGTAAACCCCAAAGAAATGAACCACTGGCTTCAAAGCGAACCCAGTGGTTACAAAAATGGAGACATAAACTGGGATGCGGTTTCAAGATACACAGGCTACAAAATCAAGTACGAAAAAACGAATAACACAATAAATAATTATGCTCTCTTAGATCAAAAACTTACTAATAATCAACCGGTAATTGCCAAACAAAACAGTGGAAGAGGTGGCATTTTGCGCACCCATTTTATGGTCATCGACAACAAACTCGCAACAAACTATGGAGTTAAAGACCCTGCTTGGTACAACACCAAAACATTAAATGACACTACGAACAGCGCCGACAAAGTTAGAGGGTATGAAAACGGGTTTGACGGTTTGAGAATTTACAAAAAAGGCGACGGTATCGCGCAAAGCTCCATGAACCTTACTTTGGGTTCACCTGCAGAACTTTTCCTAACTGATCCTCAAGGTAGGAAGCTTGGGAAGGATAAGAATGGGACTAACTACGAAGAAATTCCCAATGGCGCGTATTTCCAAGACGGTTTTGACGATCCGCTTGGCGACACCCCAGTTGCTCTCGACAAAAATAAACTTATTCAAATTTTAGATCCCATTGAAGGTCAATATCGAGTGGAGGTTATTGGCACTGGTGCAGGCAGTTACGGCCTTTGGTCATCATCCTGTGACGCGGCGGGGAACGCTCAAGGTCAGGAGTTTCATTCCGAAACGGCTCCCGGATACACTGCCACATACAATATCAATTTTGATTCAACAAATGCCACCAACACCGTCACTCGGCTGTCTGATGAAATTCCTCCGGAGGTAAAAATCTCTTTTAACCCAATTCTTCAAGAGTTGGGTATTCAGGGAACGGACAACACTACCGTAAATCCCGCCGTTTCATCTGCTCAACAAGGCAAAGAAGCAATCTACCAAATCAATGACGAAGCGGGAAACACCATTAAACTTGCCTTCTCCAAGATTAAACAGGAAGGCAAAGAAATCAAAGCAGAATTAAAGTTCGTTCAATACAACAATGTTCCAATTAGCAAATTTCCCAAAACAGAATTGAAATACGAGTGGTCGATAGACAAAAAGACGGGAGAAATCAAAGAACTTGAACAAAAACTGGAGGTAAAAAATACATTCAAAATCAAAGTGAAATACGGTCGTGAGAAAAATGAAACAGAGGTAAAAATTGAAAAGAATGGTGAAAAAGAAACCAAACAAACCCTATCCGGGCTGGTGATTATTAAACTGACCACTGCGTCGGGGGTGTTGGGATTTGAATTTTAACATTATGAACAAAAAAACTTTAATTTTGAGTATTATTGTTATCGCTTTGTTTGCAACTGTAGCAAGCTGGGTTTACTTTGTTTTTTCAAAAAAACCAGTTAGTCAGCCAGTTGACAATCAAAAGCAGGTTACACAAAAAGAATTGCCCCCCAATGGGTGTTTGGAAGAAAATGAAATAGCAGGATATAATATTAAAGAAAAAACAGGTGAGAATGGCGGTATTCTAGCTATAGATGTAAAAAATAAATTAGACAAGAAATCGATACAATCTTTTGAAATAAAGAATGTACGCATAAATTATCGCCCAATAGAAACTCATAAATGCGGTGTGTATATAGTAAGACAATTTAACTATAATCCTAATACTCCTAAGCAAAGTATTGGATATAAAGAAGAACTCTGGAGGTATGTTTATAATGGTGTGGGGGAGAACATTCTTTTACTTGCTGAGAAACAAAATGAGTTTATATCATACTTTGCATCCGACTTTCGCGTTTCCCCCTCAGAAAAATACATCATCTTAGAAAAAGGTTATCTCGGTAAAGATGACTACGCACTCGTCATTAAAGACCTAAAAACCATGGAAGATGTCTTTGTTTTGTCGGCAAAATCAACATTTGCACAGTATCCAAATATGGCAGGAAGTTTCGGTTTTGATAAGTGGACAGACGACAGCAGATATTTCTGGGGAGATATTTTTGACGGTGCCTATGTTAATGGTTACTTTAGGATAGATACACAAAATTGGAAAGCTGATATCTTTGAATCCCCGGATGGTGCCATGGGCGGTTCTCCTCTTAATATCAATACTGGCTATCTCCCAATTCAGCCTGGACAGGTTTGGACAGGCGATTATGAAATAACACAAGAATTAAAAGAACAACACAAAAGAGAAGGCAAAAAATCATTTCTTTATCTCTACAATCTTTTTACGAAAGAAAAAAAACTCATAGAAACAACGAACGAACCCATATTTTGGTTTAAGCCTGAATGGCTCTCTGACACCGAACTCCAATACGAGTTGCCTTCTGGCGAGAAGAAAATCTATAAAATTAATGAATAACATGCTGATAAAAAATACCAACAAACTTGCTTTCAAAAAATTCAAACAAGAAAACCACGAACTAAAATTGGAACTGCAAACCCTCACCTACAACAGTGTATCCACAAGTGAAATCCCGAAAACTACGCTACAATATGAATGGTCTACCGACAAACAGGGGAATCTTAAAGAATTAGAACAAAAAGCAACGGTGGGTACTCTGAAGATTGAGGCACACTATGATGCGAAGAAAAACATTACCAAAATTCAAAAGAATGTGAAGAGGAGTGATAAAGACTACGACGACGATGGTGAAAAAGAAAACAAAGAGACATTTGAATGACTCAGGATTCTGAAGGTGGTGACGGACAAGGGAATTGCTAGGGTAGATTATTAATTTAAATTTATATTAAAATTGTGATGAGGAAAAAAAATGTATTGTTTGCAGCCCTTGTTTTGACGGCTATGTTGGTATCTTTGTTTTTTGTAGCTCAAATTCAATACTGTAATTACAATTATGATGGTTATGAAACATCATGCATGAGTGCTCTCGGGTACATAGAGAGAGTGTTGGAGCCATTGAGTTTCGCACTATTTCTTCCACCCATCCTCCTTCTCCTCTCCCTCCTCACCTACCGCATGAAAGAAGAAGTCTTCCTCTCTTGGTTCAACTTCGCAAAGTGGTGGGTGCCGGTGATTATCGGGGTTACACTTTGGATAGAGAACGCAGGCGGCGGCGGTGGATGGGGTATGAATGGAGGAGCATTCGATGTCTTCTTTATCGGTATCTTCTACTTTATTTTTATTGTTGTCTCATTGGTCAAAATCGTACGGGCGTACTTGAGGACGAAAAGAGAGGGCAAAGGACAAAAATAATTCTCCCGTATCTCTTTCAGCACGATAACTTGAAAACTCTTTAAAATAACTATGTTTGGAAACTTGACACTATCAGCGTTGCCTCATGAACCAATCGTTGTTGGAGCGGCTTTTTTTATGGGCGTTGTTGCGCTCAGCGTTATCGGCGCTTTGTTCTATTTCAAAAAATGGAAGTGGTTATGGACAGAGTGGCTCACGTCAGTTGATCACAAAAAGATTGGGGTGATGTATATCATTCTTGCTTTTGTGATGCTTCTTCGTGGATTTTCCGATGCAGCGATGATGCGCTTGCAACAGGTTTTGTCCGTCGGCGATTCAGTGGGGTTTTTGCCACCGGAGCATTACGACCAGATATTTACCGCGCACGGCGTGATCATGATTTTCTTTGTTGCGATGCCGCTTATGTTTGGGTTGATCAACTTGGCGGTACCGCTCCAGATTGGCGCGCGTGATGTTGCGTACCCGTTTCTCAATTCGCTGAGCCTTTGGCTCACCGTCGCGGGTGCAATGCTTGTAAACCTATCGCTCGTCGTGGGGGAGTTTGCGGCGACAGGATGGCTTGCATACCCGCCACTTTCGGGGATATTGTATAGCCCAGGCGTTGGAGTGGATTATTATATTTGGGCTTTGCAGATTGCGGGAGCGGGGAGTTTGATATCGGGCATTAACTTCTTTGTTACTATTCTAATGATGCGTTGCCCCGGAATGACGCTTATGAGAATGCCGGTGTTTGTTTGGACCGTTTTTTCCTCAATGGCGCTCGTGATTATTTCTTTTCCAATTCTCACGGCAACACTCGGCATGCTTTCTCTGGATCGCCTCATTGGTATGCATTTTTTTACCTCAGACTTTGGCGGTAATGCAATGATGTATGTGAACCTCATCTGGGCATGGGGGCATCCGGAAGTGTATATTCTCGTGTTGCCTGCATTTGGTATCTTTTCTGAAGTGGTCGCTGCTTTCTCGCAGAAAAAACTTTTTGGCTACACCACCATGATATGGGCAACGGTAGCAATAACATTTTTTTCATTCGTTGTTTGGGTGCATCACTTTTTTACGATGGGCGCAGGCGCAAACGTAAATGCATTTTTTGGAATTATGACAATGATTATCGCAATTCCTACGGGAGTGAAGGTGTTTAATTGGTTATTCACAATGTTTCGCGGACGCATTATTTTTGCATCACCGATGCTATGGACGATTGGTTTTATTGTAACCTTCACGCTCGGTGGTATGACGGGAGTTTTACTTGCGGTGCCCGCTGCTGATTTCCAGTTGCACAATAGCCTATTTTTGATTGCGCATTTTCATAATACAATCATCGGTGGGGTGGTGTTTGGCTACTTTGCAGGGCTCACTTATTGGTTTCCAAAGATTTTTGGATTCAAGTTGAATGAACGTCTTGGTAAGGTTGCATTTTGGCACTGGATTGTTGGGTTCTTTGTTACTTTTGTGCCGTTGTACATACTTGGACTCATGGGAATGACGAGACGTTTGAGCCACATTGATGCGGGTACAGGTTGGGACCCTCTCCTCTATGTTGCAGGCGCTGGTGCTTTCATTATTGGTATTGGTGTGGTATTGCAAATATTGCAAGTTGTGGTGAGTATTAGGGATCGCAAGGAAAATATGGACACGACGGGGGATCCATGGGGTGGCAGGACACTGGAATGGTCGACATCATCACCGCCACCGTTTTACAATTTCGCGATCATCCCCACGGTGCACGGGAGACATCCATTTTGGGATATGAAGTACGGCACCGGCGCGAAACCCGAGAAACTGTACTATGAGGATATTCATATGCCAAAAAATACCGCAATGGGACTTTATATTGCCAGCGCGAGCTTCCTTTTGGGTTTTGGTTTGATATGGCACATTTGGTGGCTTGCAACGACGGGGTTGCTCGGTGTTGTTGCTCTGCTCATGATTCGGTCGTTTGATTACGATACGGAGTATCGCGTGTCGGCAGAAGAGATTGCAAAAATAGAAGCAGCGAGAAATTAAAATTATATGAGCACTGAAATTCTAGCGCACCACAAGGAGCATCATCGCAGCACCCCAAAATCCCTCTTTGGATTTTGGGTGTACATTATGAGCGATGCACTCTTGTTTGCAAGTATTTTTGCAACGTACGCGGTACTTCGCAATAATACATACGGTGGACCTTCGGCGGGTGAGCTTTTCAGTATGCCGTTTGTTTTAACGGAAACCCTCATTCTTCTTGCAAGCAGTTTTACATACGGACTTGCATCTCTCTATGCGCACCATCACAACAGCAAGCGTAAAGTTCTGGCGTGGTTGCTGGTAACGTTTCTGCTAGGCGCTTTGTTCTTGGGGATGGAGATCTCTGAGTTTACGAAGCTTGTGAGCGAAGGAAACGGTTGGCAGAGAAGCGGGTTCTTGTCCGCATTCTTTACGCTTGTTGGTACACATGGACTCCATGTGACTGCAGGGCTTGTTTGGATGGGAGGTCTCATCATCCAGGTTCTCTACCGCGGAATTACTGAGGCGACAATGTCAAAAATTTCAGTCTTGGGTTTGTTCTGGCATTTCCTTGACATTGTATGGATATTTATTTTCACGTTTGTGTATTTAATTGGTGCAATATAAAAATACCTGGATATGATAAACGATTTTAAAGTAATTGATGAGCAATACGAAGCGGGACGTAAAGCCCTGCGATCGTATGTGATCGGGTTTGTGTTGTCGATTATCCTCACGCTCATTCCGTATTTTATTGTCGTGAAGCATCTCATGGTGAACCAGACTGCTGTTTTTGCGGTGGTTGGTTCCGCGCTCGTTCAGCTCTTGGTGCAGGTAGTGTTCTTCCTCCATTTACACAAAAAATCCAAGCCACATTGGAACCTAATCGTTTTTATTTTTACGATATTGATCGTCATTATTTTAGTGGCTGGGTCTCTATGGGTTATGTATAATTTGAATTATAATATGACCGAAGTTTCTCCTTTTAATTCAAACGAAGGATATATACCTGAATAAACTATAATAAGCAAATTTGATAAAAGATTACTACTTCATCACGAAGCCGGGGATAGTTGGCGGTAATGCCATAACTGTTATTGCTGGTTTTTTTCTTGCATCAGGAAAGTCTATTGATTGGTTGCTTTTATTTGTCACGCTCGTCGGACTCTCTCTTGTTGTTGCGTCAGGGTGTGTTTTTAATAATTACATCGACCGTGATATCGATGGGCGCATGGAAAGAACCAAAAATCGCGCTCTCGTGAAGGGAATTATTTCTCCTCGAAGCGCGCTCATCTATGCCACACATCTTGGAGTGCTCGGTTTTTTTATTTTATTTTTTTATACAAATTTATTAACGAGTATCATTGCACTCGTGGGGCTTTTTGTATACGTTATCGTATACAGTCTGTGGCTTAAAAGAAATTCTGTGTATGGAACTATTGTGGGAAGTATTTCTGGGGCAGTTCCTCCAGTTGTTGGTTATTTAGCAGTGAACAATACCGTTGATATGGGTGCTGTCATTTTATTTTTCATCCTTGCATTTTGGCAGATACCGCACTCCCTTGCAATCGCTATCTACAGGCTGAGTGATTACACAAAAGCAAAGATTCCCGTGTTGCCGGTGAAAAAGGGTATCCGTATCACGAAGATGCACATGCTTGTCTATATCGCACTGTTTATTATCGCAACACTAATGCTTCCCGTGTTTAGCTATGCCGGTTACGCGTATTTTTTTGTGATGACTTTGCTCGGTCTCGTGTGGCTTGGAATTGTGGCAATAGGTTTTTATGTGAGCGACAATATTTCATGGGCGCGCGATATGTTCGTTTATTCAATTGTGATTTTAGTGGTATTTTGCGTGATAATTTCTGCAGAGAGTCTTTTGTGGTAAGAAAAAATGCGGACTAGGTTCAGTCCGCATTTTGGCGCGAAGGTTGTAACTGCGAATTACGATTTAAGTGCTTTGATCATAGAATCAATCCGCTCCAGTGTAGGCATTTTGGGATTGAATTCTGGGCGTGTGTCCCCGTCGTTTGGGTCTGGGTTTTTACACCTTCTTATTAAACTATTTTGTATTGCAGGCGAATTTATCAACTTATGAAACCATGCTTCTAATGTTTTGCGTTCAGCGTCAGACATAACTCTGTTGCCCATGACTGCTCCTTTCGCTTGTAAAAATAATTATGTTAAAAATACTACTAGCCAACTTTAAGATTATCATAAATGATAATAAAAAACACGCTTCGCTTGCATAATATTGCCGGTACCACACGTTAAACAAGAATCGAGGTAAAGTAAAAATAAAATCTCAAAAATCCTCGCAAACTAAAAGTTTGCGAGGATTTTTTGTATTTCTTTCATCGTCACACAATAGATGCTATAGCATCTATTGTGTGACGATGAAAGAAATAATAATTTAGTGTATGAAATTTATGTTCTTGGGTCCACGTGGTCCCATTCCGCAAGATTTCCTGCACGAAGTTCAATTGCAGAGAGTGGTCGAATAAGTTTTTCGTGACCTTTTGGTACAAGGGGAAAGTGTGGTGACTCATCAAGCGCTTGCGCGATGTCCCACAAACTTTTTTCTGAAGTGATCCAACTGACCCCGAAGCGTTTTAGTGAAAACGGGCGAGAATAACTCCGCAATGTTTTTTGCCCCGTCTTAAGAAGCGTGTATTCATGGAAGTAAGATAGCGCAATTTCGCGAGGGCTTTTGTAAATAGGGTCACGAAAGCGGAGCACTGGATGATTCGTTTTACTAATTGCTCCCCAGTAACCGTTTTTTTTGTAGAGTGCCACTACGTGGTCGTAATCAATGCTTAAAGCCTTGAGGTCGAGGAGAAGCGGTTTTTCTCCATGAAGCCAGAGTGCCACCGCAGCAATGAATGCACCTTCAATACAGTGCGCCTTTCCTTTTTGCAGAACCATTCTCGGAGAAAAACATGTCCCACCTTTTTTGTCGAGATTGACAGGGAGAGTGTCGAGAAAGTCCTGTATCTTGTGCGGTGTAGAGAGTCGCTTAAAGACTGAGAGTTCTTCGTGAGATAGTCCGAACATCACTCAATTATGACAGAGTTGGGTTGCTTGGACAATAGACACTTAGTTTAATTTTTTTGATATAATGAAGTTATGTGGAAAATGCTCATCTTGTTTTTGTCAGCGGTGGTCATACTTGTTGCTGGCGCAGTTTTGTTGAATGTGAACAATAATGACGTGCAGCCTGTTGCCTGCACGATGGAAGCAAAGCTCTGCCCTGACGGAAGCGCTGTGGGTCGTACTGGCCCAAATTGTGAATTTACCGCGTGCCCCGATGAGGTGGCGCAACCTATTCCAACAACGGGTGACGTAGTTCTTGGTGTGGGGCAAAAAGGAAAAGTAGACGATCTAAACATCACTGTTAATTCATTTGTATCGGACAGCCGTTGCCCAATGGACGTACAGTGTATTTGGGAGGGAGAGTTCAAAGCTAACGTCACTCTTGTAGGCGCCTCAAAATCTGAAACGAGAAACATGTCATCAATTGAAGCGCCGTACTCGTTCGACGGTCATATCGTATCAATTATTACCGTTCTTCCTGCGCCAAAGAGTAGAGAAAAGATTATAGCGAACGACTACCGCATTACTTTTCATGTTGCTAAGGATGTAAAAAAAGATTCGGGAAGTATAGGCACTATTAGTGGACGAGTAACGCTTTCACCAATATGCCCCGTAGAACGAATGCCACCAGACCCAAAGTGCGCACCAAAGCCATATCAAACAAAGATAGATGTATTTTCTTCAGAAAGTGGAAAGTTGATTAAAACAACACAGGCGGGGAGTGACGGAGCTTTCTCTGTTGTGCTTCCATTCGGGTTTTATAAAATAGAAGCAGGAACAGAGACTATTCATCCAAGCTGTTCGCCAGTAGCTGTTCACTTGCAAACCGCCACGACCTCGGTTGATATTTCTTGTGATACGGGGATTCGATAAAGATTTATGTTAAGAAAAAAGTGAAACTTCGAATGATAATTCTCGGTGTACTTTTAGTAGCGCTTGTTACGCTTAGTATTTACTATTTTTTGCGTACTACACCAATCACGAATTATCCATCAAAAGGGACGGATGTCATCGCCTTTGGCGATAGTCTTGTTGAAGGAGTTGGGTCTACAGAGGGGAACGACTTCGTGTCCTTGCTCTCTAAAAAAATTGGGCTACCAATTATCAACATGGGGCATGCAGGAGATACAACGGCGGATGGGATTGCGCGCATTAGTCAGCTCGACAACTATAATCCTAAAGTAGTACTTCTGCTGCTTGGTGGAAATGACCACTTAAAAAAGATTCCTCTTTCTGACACGCACAAAAATCTCGCAGTCCTTATTGAAAACATTCAAGCACGCGGAGCAATAGTAATTTTGTTGGGGGTTCGTGGCGGTCTTTTTAACGACCGTTTTGATACCGAGTTTGAGAACTTGCGAGATGTCTACCGCACCGCTTTTGTAACTGATGTACTTGGTGGGATTTTTGGGAATTCGCAGTACATGTCGGACGCAGTGCATCCTAATAATGCCGGTTACGGGATAATAGCCGAGCGTATCTATCCCACGCTTGCTAGTGTGGTAGAATAAAAAGTATGGAAAATATCAGCTCAAAAAAATTGAATGAGCTTTTGCATGACGATGATCATGACGAGATCCTCGTGGATGTGCGCGAGCCGGCTGAGTACAAAGACCGCGCTATCCCTGAAGCAGAAAATATTCCTGCTGGTGAAATAGGAAGCGCGGTAGATCAACTGAAGAAGTACGGAACTGTTTATGTGCACTGCGCGAGTGGTATGCGCAGTAAAAAAGTGTGTGAAATTCTTGAATCCCAAGGGGTACACGTAGTGAATTTAGAGGGAGGATTGAGTGCGTGGCAGCACAGTGGACTTGCGGTGAAGGGAAACGGCAACCGCCTACCGATTATCCGCCAAGTGATGCTAGTCGCCGGACTCCTTATTTTACTTGGCGTACTCTTCGCATATTTTGTGCATCCGTACTGGGTAATTCTTTCGGCGCTCGTCGGTGCCGGACTCACTTTTTCGGGTGCAACTGGATACTGCTTGCTCGCATACCTTCTTGAGCTCATGCCGTGGAATAAGTAACCGCATATCTTGTTTAAAAGCCCACACTTTGTGCGGGCTTTTTACATTGTGATATACTTTTTGTATGAAAAAATACTAATGGTGACGGGAGTAATTATCCTTGTTGCAGCGGTGGCGAGAGGGTATTGGGTATGGCGACAAACACAAAGTAATGTTTCAATACCTATTGCTTCTACGAATACAAAGATTAAACTTACTGACACTATTCGTGATGCTAATGATCAATCATTCGATTTCAACGATGTGAACCACCTTTTTTTGAAAAATGTTAACTGGAGTGTCGCCACAAGTAATTCACTGGGCGTAAGGGCAGCGATTTGGAGGACAGAAAAAGATATCTTTTTCCACCAAGACGTTAATTTTTCCGGGAAAGAATACTTTTTGAAAGAGCGTCAGATAAAGGAAGGAGATTTACCAGTTTTCGTCGACGAAAAAACTCTTGCTAATCATGGATGGGTCGATGGAATGCGAACTGATGTTAATTACAAAAATTATCACCTTGTTTTTGTAATAGACGAGGCTCCTTATTCTGGTACACGGCGATACTTTCGAATTAAAGACGACAAATTACAGACATACACATATAACTGGAATACCAGCTACAAGTATATTCCTTGTGCTGATGGGATATGCGATATAGTTGCGGGTTCTGGTAGGGAGACCTCTAGGATTTTCGTAAGTGACCCTGTTTTCCTTGCCGATATCGTACCAGCAAATATTGATATATAGACTGCATGCAACCTTCAGTTCAAACACAGCTTTATCGACAAGGGTTCTGTGGTAGACTAAACGCACAATGACCCAAGATGAAGCATTTGAAATACTGAAAACTGGACGCAATGTATTTGTGACTGGACCTGCGGGAAGCGGTAAAACGCACCTTATTAACCGCTATATTACGTACTTACGCGAGCATGACATCGATATCGGCATTACCGCGTCGACAGGTATTGCGGCAACCCACATGGGGGGCGTAACGATTCACTCGTGGGCAGGGATTGGTATCGCCTCGCATTTGTCGCCTTACGAACTTGAGGCTATGCTTGAAAAAGGATACCTCTACAAGCGATTTGAAAAAGTGAAGGTGCTTATCATTGACGAAGTTTCAATGCTTCATCATTTTCGTCTTGATCTTGTGAATACTGTGCTTAAGACAATGAAACACAGCGATAAGCCTTTTGGCGGTGTGCAGGTAATTTTATGCGGGGACTTTTTTCAGCTACCGCCAGTTTCGCGCGCGGGGGAACCTGAAACTCATTTTATATACAAGAGCGACGCATGGCGTGAGGCAGAATTTACCATCTGCTATCTTTCGGGGCAGTTTCGCCAAGAGGACGATGTTACCATTTCAATACTCAATGAAATTCGCTCAGGCGAGGTGTCTGATGATGCGCGCGAGCACCTTCGTTCGCGTCATAACGTGCGTTCGCCGAAATTCACAACCTCCACAAAACTTTTTACACACAACGCCGACGTGGATACATTGAATGACACCGAGCTTGAGAGAATTGAGGGCGATGAAATTGCAACGTATATGATGGAGAGTCGTGGCAAGGAAGCAATAGCCACTGCGCTAAAAAAGTCGTGCCTCGCACCTGAAACACTCCGTCTGAAGCCGGGTGCACGCGTGATGTGCGTGAAGAACAATTTTGAAGCAGGGTATGTAAACGGCACGCTTGGCGTGGTGGTGTCGTGTGACGAAATGGAAGACCCAGTGATTAAAACCGTATCAGGAAAACGAATAGTTATTCCGCGCGCCTCGTGGAAAGTAGAGGAAGATGGAAAAGTGAAAGCGGAAATTTTGCAGTACCCGCTTCGTCTTGCGTGGGCTATTACTGTGCACAAAAGTCAGGGGATGAGTTTGGATGCGGTGGAAGTGGATCTTTCAAAATCGTTTGAACCGGGGATGGGATACGTGGCGCTTTCTCGCGTGCGATCGCTAGAGGGACTTACAATTTTGGGAATAAACGAAAATGCGCTTCGGGTGCATAAAGAGGTGCGTGAATTGGACAAGGATTTTCAGGAGCTTTCAAAAGTAGCGCGAGAGGAATTGAAAAAGATGGACGCAAAAGAACTCGCTCGTATACAGGAGGAATTTCTCGCGCGCTCTCGCCCTCCACAAAAAGAAAAGAAGCTCGCCACACACAAAGAAACCGAGCTTTTGATTGCGGAGAAAAAAAGTTTGGCAGAAATTGCGGAAGCGAGGGGAATGACTGCCGAGACTATCATTTCTCACATTGAAAAACTAATTGAAGAAGAATCAAAAGTGGGTATGGAGTATTTGAAATACGAAATTTCCCGTCCGCATTTTTTGAAAATAGAGAAAGCGATAGAGGAACTTTTGAAAGAAAATAAACTTTTGCTACTTACGCCGATAAAGAACAAAGTTGGCCCGAATGTCTCATTCTTACATATCCGCCTCGCCCGCGCTCTTCTGGGGTACACGCCAAAAAATGAGAAATAGTAGTGTATAATAAGTGTATGGCAACGCTATATACCTGTCCCATGCACCCAAACATCGTGCGTGAAGCGCATGGGATGTGTCCCGAGTGCGGGATGACGCTCGTGCCTGTAAAAAGAGAGGAGCACAAAGAACACGATATTATTGATAAGCACGCGGGACACCATACGGAAGATTTTTTGAAAAAGTTTTGGGTAGTGCTTGCACTCACGATTCCTATTCTCGTGTATTCTGAAATTTTTGCGCAGGCGTTCACGTGGCAACCGCCATACTACAATTACATAGGGTTACCCTATGTAATACTCGCACTTGGCTCAATCATATTTTTTTACGGCGGTTCGGTGTTCCTCCTTGGCGCATATCGCGAGCTCCGCGCAGGGCTTCCCGGGATGATGACGCTTATCGCGCTTGCAATCACCGCAGCGTATTCGTTCAGTGTGTTTTCGGTTTTGACAGGTCGTGAACACACGCTCTTTTGGGAGCTTTCCACACTTATCGCAATAATGCTTTTGGGGCATTGGATAGAGATGAAAGCGGTCAGGGGTGCTCAGGGCGCGCTCAAGGAACTTGCAAAACTTTTGCCGGATACCGCAGAGGTCATGCGTGATGGCACTACTCAAACGATTTCAATCGCAGAGCTTCGCGTAGGTGAACGCATACTCGTGCGTCCCGGTGCGAAGGTTCCCGCCGACGGCGTGGTTGTCGAAGGACGCTCAGAGCTTAATGAATCAATAATTACCGGTGAATCAAAACTTGTTTTAAAAGTTGTTGGTACGGAAGTAATCGCGGGGTCTATTAATGGCGATGGGAGCCTCACAATAGAAGTTCAAAAGATTGGCGAAGGAACTTTCCTCGCAGGGGTGATGCGTTTGGTTGCCGAGGCAGAAGCGAGCAAGTCGCGACTTCAAATTTTGTCTGATCGCGCGGCGCTCTATTTGACGGTTGTTGCAGTCGTGGCGGGCACTGCTACATTTGTTGCATGGATTTTTCTAGACGCGGGAATTGTGTTTGCTACCGAGCGTTTGGTTGCGGTGCTCGTGATTACCTGTCCCCATGCGCTTGGACTCGCGGTTCCACTCGTGGCATCAATATCCACCACAATGGCAGCGCGTAATGGGTTCCTTGTGCGCAAGCGTATAGCGCTTGAGTCGGCACGCACCATCGACATCGTGCTTTTTGATAAAACGGGGACGCTCACCAAAGGCGCGTTCGGTGTTCACGCAATTATTCCCGCATCGTCTTTTACCGAGAGTGAAGTTCTTCAAAAAGGAGCGGGACTGGATCAAGGCTCTGAGCATCCGCTTGCAAAAGCGATTGTCACCGAGGCGCATAAGCGCGGGATTACACTTCCCGCAATGAAAAGTTTTGAACGCGTCGCAGGCAAAGGCGCGCGTGGAGATGTGGGGTCAAGCCGCGAATTTGGTAATTCGGAGACGGTGCTTGTGGGGAATGAAGCGTTTATGAACGAAGTGACGATTATTCTCGCACCAGAGATTATTTTAAAAACTCATGCGCTCGAAAGTGAAGGTAAGACGGTGATTTTTGTGGCATCAAAGGGTCAGCTTGTCGGCGCTATCGCTCTTGCAGATACTATTCGGGAGGAATCACGAGAGGCGATAGAGGCGCTTCGTGAGCTTGGTATTCGCACAGCAATGATTACCGGTGATTCTCCTGATGTTGCAAAGTGGGTTGCGCATGAGCTTCGCATCGACGAATATTTTGCGCGCGTGCTCCCGCATGAAAAATCAGAGAAGGTAAAAATGCTTCAGGCAAAAGGACACAAGGTCGCGATGGTAGGGGACGGGGTGAACGATGCGCCCGCACTCACGCAAGCAGATCTCGGCATCGCTATCGGTGCGGGGACAAATGTTGCCATTGAGTCGGCGGGAATTATTCTCGTCAAAAATGACCCGCGCGATATTCCTAAAATCATTCGCCTCTCACAACTCACCTATACAAAGATGATACAAAATCTTTTTTGGGCAACGGGGTACAACATTATTGCACTCCCTCTTGCTGCTGGCGCGCTTGCTTCCAAGGGTGTCATTTTACAGCCATCTGTCGCAGCGGTATTCATGAGTGCGTCGACGGTGATTGTGGCTTTGAATGCGTTATTGCTTCGGAGGAGAAGTTTGAGTATAATATAGGTACAATGGAATTTGACTATACAATGACTACTATAAAACCTTTTGACGTTGCGGTTCTTGCGGTGGAAGAGGAGATAGTAAAGGCTGGCATGCGCGTTTTGTATGTTCACGATGTACAGAAGTCTTTGGTTGAAAAGGGTTTTCAAAGAGACCAGTTTAAAATCGTTGAATTCTGCAACGCCAAGTACGCAAATGAGTTTTTGAATGCTGATATCAAAATCGGTCTCTGTATGCCGTGCAAGATAAATGTGTATGTTAAAGATGGGGAAGCTTTTATCTCCGGCATGCGTCCTATCGTTTTATCTCAGTTTTTCCCGCACGCCGACTTGGGCGAGATGCCGAAAGAGATTGATCAGATTATTCGAAATATCATTGATAATGCAAAGTAGTAAAAACAAAAAAATACTCTTACAATATATGCAGATATGGGAGGTTGAGATACTCTCTTTTTAAGAGCATTTGTGCGATAAATTTGAATAGGGTGTATACTTGAATTTTTAAAAGAAATGGTGTTAGTATGGGAATATATGAAAAAGTTTCTGATTTCACTATTGGTTATTTGGTTCGCTGGAGGCGCAGTCTCTGGTCTTTTTGTGATGAATCACAATAGCGCTCACTCTACGAACGGGCAGTGCTCTATTGCGTCTCTCCATACTTCGGTCTGCCCCGACAGTGTCTTGCCTGTAGCGCAGCATTACATTTCGATGTACCAGTCGTTTACTGATGGCATTGTTTCTTCTGTCATAACAGAAGTGTCGATGGTGTTTCTCCTATTTGCAGTCATCGCGTACGCGTTCTTGGGTAGATACGTCGTTTTGCTAAACGCACTTCTTTTAGTTGTTTCTCTTCGCCTGCACCGCAATTTTAACGCGAATCTTTACAGACCGCAGGCAATTATTCGCTGGCTGTCGCTTTTGATAAATAGTCCATCTCTCATTTAGTTTGTTTTTAACAGATCAATACCATTCCCAACTAATCAATTCTGCCAATCCTCCAAAATAGCGGAAAGCATTGGTTAGGGAGGGTGTAACTAATTGAGAATATGAAAAATATAAAAATTTTGATTGCGGTAATCGCAATCACGGGAGTTGCCACTCTTGTTTTTTACGGGAGCGGAAATCAGAAAAATGAAAAGATTTCTTCTAAAATGTCAGAAAAAGTGTATGTTGCTATCGAGGGCTCTGGAGAGATTGTAGTGCTTGATGCGCGGACAAGGCAAGTTTTGAAAAGAATTGATTTGTCTGAAGATAAAGGCGAAGCAACGGTTGGCTATATGCCACACAATGTGCAGGTTTCCCCCGACAATAAAAGTGTGTGGGTGACAGCCAACGCAGATGACAAGAAAATGAAAATGTCCCTTCGGATTATACCGAGAGCCGAGGCGAGTGCGGGGCATGGTGACGAGATAGCAGATACGGGGAAAAGTAACGATGAGGTAATCGTCATTGATCCGTTCTCAGATGTGGTTATAAAAAGGATTGAGATTGGGCAAGAGCTACACCTATCGCATGTTTCTCTGACACCAGACAGTTCTTATGCTATTGTCGCATCGCAGGAGAAGGGAGTCATATACAAGATAAACACAGCTTCGTTTGCCGTAGAAAAAGAGGTTGCCACAAAGAAAGGCGGCGGACCTCATGGACTTCGTATTTCACCAGACGGCAAGACTGCGTATATCGCAATGCTCGGAGGAAAGAGTTTGGGGGTTCTTGATATCGCAAGTTTCAGCATGAAAGATATTTCACTCAGGGGCGCGGCAGTACAGACAGGAGTTACGCCGGATGGGAAGTACGCGCTCGCTTCGGTGTATGATGCAAAAAGCTTGGCGGTGTATGATATTGCTTCCACCAAGCTGAGCTACATTGATCTGCCAAAAGAGGCGAAGGGACCGGTGCAGCTCTATCCGACACCCGATTCTCGTTTCGTGTATGTGGCTGATCAAGGGTTCTATTTTGATCAGCCAATCAGCGACACAGTCTACAAGATTGACCTAAAGGAAATGAAGGTAGTAAGGGCAATTAAGGGTGGGTCGGCTCCGCATGGTGTGATTGTTTCCCGAGATGGAAAATTTGTGTATGTGACTAATCTCAAGAGCGATGATGTGTCGGTAATCGACACAGCTACCGAAAAAGAAGTTGCAAAGATAAAAGTGGGCACAGCGCCGAATGGAATCAGTGTATGGTATGGCGGTACAGGGGTTTCCGGCAACGGGAATTACAGCGCGCTCGTATCAGAAGAAAAATCTTTTGATTTTGGCATCGTATCAATGGCGAAGGGTAAAGTTGAGCATTCGTTCAAGGTAAGAAATACCGGAAGCACATCGGTAAAGATTTTTAAAATCTATACTTCTTGTATGTGCACGGAAGCGACATTGGTAAATGGCGCATCTCGCAAGGGACCGTTTGGTATGCCTGGACACAGTGGATTGTCGAGCCTAAGCGAGTTGGTTGGTCCGGGTGAAGTGGTAAGCATTGAAGTGTTGGTGGACCCGGCGGCGCATGGGCCGCAAGGCACCGGACCGGCAAAAAAAATTATCTACATCGATACTGACTCGGCAACAACTCCGACATTAAAACTGGAGCTTGATATCAATGTTACTCCGTAAGAAATAAAATTATGGAAAACGAAACACAAGATAAAATAGCTGGAGATTCTACGCGCATTGGACAGAATAGAGAAAACTACTTGCTCCCTCTCAGTATTCTTGTCTCGTCAATAATTCTTGCCGGGGTAATCTATTCGACAGGGTCAAGCGACCCAGTTCTCACTGAGCAAGGTGTGGGGAAGGCGCAAGCATCCGTGTTGGAGGAGGAAGTTTTGCCGTCCAAAGGCGTTGTCTTGCCCGTAGCATGGGGCAATCGTGGTTCACGGCTTGTCAAAGCTGGAGCGATTGATGTCGACAAGTTTAAGGCGATGTATGAGCAGAGAGGAGCATTTACCAAAGAGTACGAAACGCTACTTCTCTGGCAAAGCGATGGCAAGCTTACAATAACAAAAGACAATGCTGGCTATCTGCTGAATTTGTTTTGGGCACTCGGTCTTGCAAGCAAGAATCCTATCCTAGATTCGGGTGAGATGACAGACAAGGTATACGGTGGCGCTGGAAACTTTGCATCAACGGGTGGGTGGACTCTTGCGAAAGGAAATTCTATGGATCACTACAGCAGGCACAGTTTCTTCGCGTTGACCGCCGTACAGCAGGCGCTCGTGGATAAAGTGTCGAGAGGTATATACCGTCCATGTTGCGGGAACTCAACACATTTTCCTGATTGTAATCACGGCATGGCGATGCTGGGACTCCTTGAGCTTATGGCGTCGCAGGGCGTGAGCGAACAGGATATGTGGAAGACTGCTTTGACGGTCAATTCTTATTGGTTCCCTGATACCTATCTTACTATCGCAACTTACATGCAGAACAAGGGAGTTGAGTGGAAAGATGTGTTTCCAGAAGAAATGCTCGGAATCGATTATTCAAGCGCCTCTGGATATGCAAAAATTGCTTCCCGTGCTACCTTGTCGAAACAACAAGACGGCGGTGCTTGTGGCGCATAACGTAAATTTCTGATCGTTCAAAAAATACCGCATTCGTGCGGTATTTTTTGTATTGAGAAGGTTCTTGTCTCCTCGTATGATACACTAGTATTATTATGTGTTTTTCAGCAACAGCAAGTTTTGTGGCAGGAACAGCCTTGTCAGTGGCAGGTGTAGCAACTCTCAAGAAAGTAAATATAAAAAAAGAGCGCGCCTTTGCGGCAATACCGCTTTTGTTTGGTGTGCAGCAAATCATTGAGGGTACCGTCTGGTTGTCATTTCAGTATGGTCTGCCATTTCTAAATCAGATAGCAACCTACTCATTCGTGATTTTTGCGTATGTTTTATGGCCGATACTCATTCCGTTTTCGATAGGGTTTATGGAGCCTGATATCCATCGTAAAAAAATACTCTTTTTATTCCAATTTATTGGCTCTGCTACGGGTCTTTACCTCCTATATTTTATCTTGACGCACCCAATATCTTCGTTAATCGTGAACGAGAGTATTGCGTACACAGCACCAATAAAATATGGTGTTCTTTTGGTGGCATCGTATGTGCTAGCGACCTGCATCAGTTGTCTTTTTTCTAGTTACAGAATAATAAACATGCTTGGGATTATCGCAACACTATCCTTGACGATAGCGTATTATTTTTATACTGCGTCTTACGAGTCAGTATGGTGTTTCTTCGCGGCAATTCTCTCCGGCATGGTGTACTTGTATTTTAAGCGTGACTAATTATGTTGAGTAAACTTAAAAAGGACCTTCGTAAGGTGGCAAAAAAAGAAAAAGCGAAAGCCCTTTCGAGGTTTTTTAAAGCAGGCAGGGGGCAATACGGCGAAGGGGATATTTTTCTTGGGGTAATGGTGCCACAGTCTCGTATTGTCGCAAAAAAGTATGAAAATCTTCCCTTTGTTCATATTCAGAAGCTTCTTGATTCACCGATACATGAAGAGCGTCTTGTCGCGCTGCTCATTCTTGTAGAACAGTACCAAAAAGGGGATACAACTCTGCGTAAAAAAGTTTTTGAGTTTTATATAAAGAACTTGAAATGCGCAAATAATTGGGACTTGGTGGACTTGTCGGCGGACAAGATTTTAGGTGCGCAGCTTTTTAGGCAAATGGTAAGTTGTCCCAAAAAGATGCGCACCCTCTTCTCTAAACTTTCTTCATCCTCAAACCTCTGGGAACGCCGCGCTTCAATCGTCGCCACTTCTTACTTCATCAAGCATGGAGAATTTGTGCCGACGCTTGATATTGCCGAGCGTCTTATCGCTGACAAGCATGACCTCATTCACAAGGCAGTCGGTTGGATGCTACGTGAGGTCGGTAAACGCGACCTTGGAACTCTCGAATCATTTTTACTTGAGAAATCGCGCTATAAAACAATGCCACGCACCATGCTCCGCTACGCCATCGAGCGTTTCCCTGAACCAAAGCGCAAAAAGTATTTATTTGGTACAATGTAGATATTAGTAATTAATTTATACATCATCATGTTTAATCTACAAGGAAGAGTTGCTCTCGTGACAGGTGCGCGCAGGGGAATGGGTAGGACGCACGCGCTCGCTCTTGCGGGGCAGGGGGCGAAGGTTGTCATTACTGATATTGACCTTGCAGAGTGCGAGCTTGTTGCTGATGAAGTGCGCGCAAACGGTGGAGATGTGATCTGTTTTAAGATGGATGTTTCAAACAAAGCAGATGTGGATAATGTGTTTGACCAAGTCATTGCGAAATACGGACGCTTGGATATTTTGGTAAACAACGCAGGCATCTATCAGTCAAAGGCGTTTTTAGAAATGACTGAGGAAGAATGGGATAGAACTATTGATATCAATTTGAAAGGATACTTTTTCTGCGCGCAACGCGCCGCAAAAGAGATGGCGAAAAATAAGTGGGGTCGCATTGTGAACATTGCTTCTATTGCTTCGGGCGGTGTTGGAGTCGGGATAGCAGGGGGCGCGCACTACACCGCATCAAAAGGTGGCATTATAGGAATGACGGAAACACTCGCTGTTGAGCTCGCTCCTCTTGGCATCAACGTAAACGCAATTGGCCCAGGCGCTATTGATACACCAATGGTAAGCGCGGCGCAACTTCCGAAAGAGGTTATGGACGCAATGCTTGCGGGAGTGCCACTTAAACGTATGGGTCGCCCCGAAGAGGTCTCCGCGGCGGTGGTCTTTCTCGTATCAGAAGAAGCAAGCTATGTTACCGGCGCGACACTTTATGTAGACGGCGGTTGGCTCGCTGCGTAATTGTGTGGGTTGTCGGATATTAGAGAAGAGGTGTTCACAACACTTCTTTTGTGTGTTATTTTGTTTTTTGTCTAAAATGCGGTAAGGTGGAGGACTAATGGCTCAAGGAGAAGTTATCGTACGATTTGAAAATGTATCGTTTGAATACGGGCACAATAAACCCATCTTGGACGATGTGTCTTTTACTGTGCGTCGTGGCGCAAAGCTTACACTTATGGGGCAAAACGGTGCTGGCAAGTCATCACTCTTCGCGCTCATTACGGGTGCGAACAAACCCGAGGATGGAGATATCCACATTGGAAAAGGTGTATCCATTGCTATTTCCAAGCAAGTTGTTCCTCGTGATCAACTCGAGCTCACAGTGCGTGAATTTTTTGAGAAATGTTTTCCAAAGAAAATCTACGACCTCGATCCGAAAATCGACGATGTGCTCGAAGTGGTAAACCTGAAAGGTCACGAGAAAATGCACGATCGCATCATCAAGTCTTTTTCTGGTGGTCAGCAGGCGCGCCTCCTCCTTGCTTCAGCGCTCATTCAGGATCCAGATGTTCTTCTTCTTGATGAGCCTACCAACAACCTCGACAAGGCAGGCATCGCGCACCTTACTGATTTCCTAAAAGAATACAAAAAGACTGTTATCGTTATTTCTCACGATGCGGAGTTCCTCAACTCATTTACTGAAGGAGTTCTTTATTTGAATATTTATACGCGTAAGATTGAAAACTATGTCGGTGACTATTTCGCGGTGGTAAAGCAGATTACGGCGCAGATTGAAAAGGAAAACATGAAAAATGCTCAGCTTGCAAAAGAAATTCAGGCGAACAAAGACAAAGCAAACTTCTTTGCGATGAAAGGAGGGCAGATGCGTATGGTCGCAAAGCGTATGCGTGAAAAAGCTGAGGAGATGGAAGAAGCGAAAGTAGATATTCGCAAGGAAGACAAAACCATTCGCGCGTTCACCATTCCTTCACAACCTGAGCTTCCCGGGGAGCTTTTGAAGATTACATCGTTCTCTGTTTTGAAAAACCATAAACCTGTAGAGCGCGAAACAAAACTTTCACTCAAGAAAAAGTTTCACCTTCTTCTATCTGGACCGAACGGTATCGGAAAGTCCACACTCCTTGAGTCTATCGCAACGGGAAAAGCAAAAGGCGCAAAGATTGCCGAGGGTGTGCGTATTGGTTACTACCGTCAGGATTTTTCTACACTCGACTTTAATGACACGGTGTATCAGTCGCTTGCGCGCGCAGCGCAGGCGGTAGACGGCAAACTTGATGAGGAACGCATGCGCGCGGTTGCGGCGAGCTTCCTTATCACCTCTGACGTTATTTATACAAAGATTGGGAGTCTTTCAGAGGGACAGAAAGGTCTTGTGGCATTTGCACAGCTTGTGCTAGAGAAACCAGGCCTTCTCATTTTGGACGAGCCGACTAACCACATCAACTTCCGTCATTTGCCCATCATTGCAAAAGCGCTCGATCAATACGAAGGCGCAATGATTCTCGTTTCCCACGTTCCTGAATTTGTAAAGCAAATTCGTATCGATGAAGTGCTGGATCTGGGGAAGTAGATATCTTGAAATTAAAACTCACACCATCACGTAAAAGAAGTCATGACTTCTTTTACGTGATGGTGTGAGTACCCCTTGTGTTTCTAGAGGCTTTTAGGTAGTCTCAAAGAGGACATTAATTAAGGAGAGGTACCATGACATTCCATTCAGTAGTAATGGGCAAAAAGCTGCCAGAGGTTTATCATTTTGGTTATAACGGTACGCATTTTCAAATTTTGATACCCTTTATGTATTGGGTTCAATTTGTCAATCTTACCGGGAAAGAAACACAGTATGCTTCGGATCAGGGTCAAGCATATGTTCCGCCTTCTGTCTTGGGTGGATCATTTGGGCAACATGGTTGCGCGCGTTTTTCAAAGACACTTGGGCGCTCGGCGGTTATCGAAGTACCGGCATTTCTTGAAAACCCCGATGATGAAAATCAGATAGTTGGGATGAGAGACCTTGGTCATACGCTTTCTAGTATTTTGTTTATTCTGCAACATATATTGCACGATGCAGATGAAGGAAAAAAAGATGTAGCGGAACAAGAGAGCTCTCCGGTCCTAGACACGAAGCCTGCTGGTTCGCAGTTGTTTGTGCTCGAAACTATTGTGGCACGAGAGCCTGGACAGTTTCATGGGGCGGGGCTTGGACTTTCACTGTCTCCAGTTGCTCGGAAGTATCTTGAGAGTCTTGGAAAAGGGGTTGATCTTGACGGTGCGATGGAATCAATGAAGGAGCATTTCTTCATGCCATATGCAGATGAAAAATTCCGAAACAGAGCGTGGCATGGTGACTTTGTGATACGTTTACGTGAGTATGGTGTGTTGCATTTGAACACCCGCGGAAATTGCGCCTGCATGGGAACAGAGCCTAAGGATTTTGGCGACAGAGGATATTCGCTTTTGAGTCACAATGTTGATACGGTAGCCCAGCAATTCAATCTCCTTGTGGGAATAGCAAACGTTTGGCAAATGGTGCGGGGTGGGCTTCGCGCGCAGTCCTAAAAATATGATCTATTATATGTAGTTTTAACCGCGAGCGAAGTAACTTCGCTCGCGGTTTTTGTTTGACAACCCCTTAGCACAGGCGTAGTATTGTGTAAGGTTAATTCTTTTAAAAGGAGAGCATCATGATTACCGCGAGTAATGATAGTGACTATTTCACTCCGAATGAATTGTTTGACTACAGAGCACATCTCGCAAAAACTGACCCAGAGCGCTTTGAGGCAGAGAGAGAGGCGGAAATCGAAAAAGTTATTTTAAGCGCAAATCCAGAGCGTCAACAGGAGTTGCGCCAGCTCCAGTGGCGTATTGATATGGAAAGAAGGCGCGCAAAGAATCCAATCGATGCGATGGTTCGTCTGCAAAAAATGATGTGGAGACAATTTTATGCAGACGACGGGTTTGTTTTCGCGGTAAACCAGATGGTAAAAGTATGCCACAGTACAAAGGAATTATTGGAAACATTAGAACCAAAAAATGCAGTAATTCTGCCGTTTGAAAAAGATTGAAAGCCCAGAATCAGCAGATTCACGTCTCGGACGTAAACTGATTCTGGGCTTTTTTGTTGTTGACAAAAAGGTCTAAGTAGTATATACTTGTTTTACCTTCATCTCATAGAGTTTTTGTCCAGGGCCTTGCCCTGAAAGGGTCTGTCCTAAAAGAACATTCTTCGTATCGCACAGAGGCTTCAGAGAAATTAACGAAGAATTAATTTAAGCCTGCAAAATCAGGTCTTTTAGAACAATATATGGAACCAAAAAAATCATTTAGCAGGGGAGCTGGCTCATCTGCAAATTCGCGTCCAAGACGCGAATTTGCTAGTTCGAGCTCGAGCTCAAGTCCCCGTACTTCATCAGCAAGCTCATCTTCGAGCTCACGACCAAGAACCGGCTCAAGCTCGTTTTCAGGACCACGACCATCAAGTCCCCGTCCTTTTTCTTCGCGTCCGCCGCTTGGTCGCAGTTTTAACACATCGCGTGGGGGTTCATCTAGTTCGCGTCCAAGACGTGAATTTGGTAATTCAGGCGGCAAGCGCGGCCCACGAAAAGGTCAGCATATCGATATTTCAAAATTCATCAATAAAACTGTCATTACGGAAGAGGCGGTGGTTTTTACCCCTGAACATTTGTTCAAGGATTTCATCATCGACGAGCGCTTGAAGACAAACATTATCGGTAAGGGCTACGAAGCGCCAACACCGATTCAGGATCGCGTAATCCCGCACATTTTGCATGGACACGATCTTGTGGGTATTGCGAACACGGGTACTGGCAAAACGGCAGCATTCCTTGTTCCACTCATCGACAAGGTCCTCAAGAATCCAAAAGAGAAGGTTATTGTAATGGCGCCAACGCGCGAACTTGCTCAGCAGATAGAGATGGAACTCAAGGGTTTTGTAAAAGGATTCAAAATCTTTTCGGTGTGCTGTGTAGGTGGTGCGGCTATTGGACGCCAGATCTCTGACCTTCGTTACCAACATAATTTCATTATTGGTACACCAGGTCGTATCAAGGACCTCATTGAGCGCAAGTGTATCAACCTTGCTGAATTCAAATCAGTAGTACTAGACGAAGCGGACAGAATGCTAGATATGGGATTTATTAATGACATGCGTTACATGCTTGCGCTTATGCCAAAGGAACGACACACTCTCTTTTTCTCAGCAACGCTCTCTCCAGAAATCGCAGTGCTTATTAAAGATTTCCTCAAGGAGCCAGTGATGGTTTCTGTGAAAACACAAGACACTTCAAAGAATGTTGAGCAAGATGTGGTAAAGATTAAAGCAGGGGAGGACAAGCTCGAAGTGCTTCATGATCTTTTGATTCAGCCAGAATTTAAAAAAGTTCTCATCTTTGGACGAACCAAGCACGGCGTAGAAAAGCTCGCAGTTGCTCTCGGGAAGAAAGGCTTCAAAGCGCAATCAATTCACGGAGACAAGAATCAGGGACAGCGTCAGCGCGCACTTGATACGTTCAAAAAGGGTATGGCTCAGATTCTCGTGGCAACAGACGTTGCGGCGCGTGGACTCGACATTGCTGGAGTGTCCCACGTGATTAACTTTGATATTCCTGAAACCTACGATGACTACGTACATCGCATCGGTCGTACTGGCCGCGCAGGTCAGAAGGGTAAAGCGCTCACCTTTATTGGATAAATTTATTAAAACAGCGCACGGTTATAACCGTGCGCTGTTTTTATGCTAAAATAACGTAATGAAGAATTTTCTTTTCATTATTTTGTTTGCATTAGCAGGGGCATCGTTTGTAGAAGCCAGCGAGCCGCCAATAAAGAACGCGGGATTTGTTCCTTCGAATATTTGGTATTCGAAGGATCCATTTTTTGCCGGTGAAAAAATACGTGTTTATACGGTTATTTTTAACGGGAGCAATTATGATATTGAAGGCACTGTCGAATTTTTAGACAACGATGCGCTCATTGCAAAAACTAATTTCTCTTTGGCTTCTGGAGGTCGTGTGCGTGATGTCTGGGTTGATTGGACGGCTAAAGAGGGTAAACATACCGTAACCGTGCGTCTTGCGAGTACAACAGCCTCGCTCGCAGGCGGTGCAAAGCGCCCAATTGAGCTCGACAACACCGCGACAGGGAAAAGCGAGCGTATCGTAGATCTTGATACAGACATTGATGGGGTTGGTAATACTGATGATACCGATGACGATAATGATGGCATCCCTGATGTGGAGGAATTGCGGGGTGGTACAGATCCACTTAATAAAGATACCAACGGAGATGGTGTTTCTGACGGTAAGGAGCTTGAAATTGCCGTAAAAAATAAAGCAGAGGCGGAGAAGCTTCTGTCGGGGAACAAAGAGTCGGCGGGAACAATCATCGGCATTATAAAAAAAGTTGAAAATGCCATCCCTGTTCCAATAAAGACAAGTGCGACAGACGGCATGAATGTGCTTGAGCGTTTTCGTGTAGGCGAAGGGTATCAAGCGCGCCTCGCAAAAGGAGAGGTGGCACAAGAGATTACTGCTTTAAAAGCACGAGTCCTTGGGTCGCAGAAAACAAATAATGCGAAGGATGCGATTTCAAGTTCTGTTGAAAAACCATTTGCTTATGTGAAATATGCATTCTTTGCAGTGCTTCAATATTTCTTCGAATGGCAGATTATTTTTTACAGTGTCTTCTTATATATCTTGTATCGTCTTGCTCGCTCTACTCTAGGGCGTGTTTGGGATAGGTAAACAAAAAGCCCCGATGTTCTCTGAACATCGGGGCTTTTTGTATTCGCTGTCTTTCTAAGTGACTACTTCTTCTCTGTGTACGAGAGAGTCATTTTTTGATCCTTTGCATCAAAGAGGGTAATCGTGAACGAGTATGTGCGGCCAAGTTCGAGCTTCTTCTTGAGCTCCTCCTCTGTGCCAAATTCAGACACATGCACGAGTCCTGCAATCCCTTCTTCGAGAGACACGAGCGCGCCATAGTTGTTGAACTTGATAACAATACCTGTTACCGTGTCGCCCTTTTTGTAGCGTTTCTCAGCATCTTTCCATGGGTTCTCTTTGAGAGCTTTGAGGGAAAGTGAAATCTTGCCGTCTTTGATTTCGATAACCTTTACACGAACCTTCTCGCCAAGCTTGAACATCTTGCGTGGATCATCCACGAGTCCCCAGCCAATTTCAGAAATGTGTACGAGGCCTTCAATACCATCCTCAAGCTTCACGAATACTCCGAAGTCTACGATCCCTGAGATAGTACCATCGAGTTCATCGCCGTTTGAGTATTTGCCAGAAATCTCGCGTTTCTCTTTCACGCCCTGTTCTTTCTCCGAGAAGATAAGCTTTCCTTCTTTTGGTGATGCGCCGATGATGGTCACCGCAATGCGCTTGCCAATAAGCTTCTTGAGTTCGCTGAGAATCTTGTCCTTGTCGCCGTCATCAATGCGAGGGTAGTGCTCGCTCTTAAGCTGTGAAGCAGGGAGGAAACCTTGAATCCCTTGCCACTCCATAATGAGTCCGCCCTTGTTTGCCTCCTTTACTGGGAGCTCAAGAGTTTTCTTTGACTTGATAGCTTCTTCTGCTTCGCTCCAGATAATAGCTTGGCGCGCCTCCTTGAGCGAGAGCTCAATGTAGCCGTCCTCATTGTTCGTATCGACAACCTTTGCGGTAATAGTGTCACCGATGTTCAACTTCTTGATGACATCGCGCGCATTGATAAACTCACGTCCATAAATGATACCGGTGCCGATAGGTCCAAGGTTCACATACACGCATGATTTTGCAACGCTAATTACCGGGCCCTCTACGAGGGAGTCGTTCTCTGGCAATGCTTTCACATCTGCCATGAGTGTCGCCATGAATGACAACGGAGCGTCTACTTGTTCGCGTCCAAGACGTGAATCTACTGATTCATCTGTATCTTTTTTCATAATATAACTGGGTACAATATTTTCTGCACTCGTTCGGAAATAAAAATTGGTATTTTTGTTTCGCTCACTCGTTTGAAAATAAAATAAAAATCCCATCAAACCTACGTAACGTAGGACAAGCGGGATATGTGAGCTTTAGGTCTCTTGGTATCGGTCGTGTCGGAACCCAAGAGGGTTACTTCAGTTCGGCTTGTTATTAACTCGTCTAATATACTGGGAAATGGGTAAAAAGTAAAGGGGCTCTTTTGGAACCCCTGTGGTTGGTGATTCTGGGATGGTTAATCCTCCCAGGCTTCGTCCTTCATGATACTATTCAGGCTGCCATCACATGTGGCATTCGTCTTCTTTTTCATTATATCCTCCTAAAAAGTACAGTTTGGATAGCGTGCTTTCTCAAGGTTACCTCACGGCAGCTCGAGGGTCGAACAAGGACTGGATCACCTGCCTTTCCCGTGGTTGAAACTAACAATAGTATAGCAAGCAGGCTTAAAATTTGCTATACTGCGTTTTATCATGATTGTCACATATTACGGAAAGCAGTATTTCAAGATTCAGCTCGGCGACCGCACCATCGCCTACAACCCCATCGGCAAAGACTCAAAAGAAAAAGGGTCGCGCTTTGGGGCGGACATTGTCCTCTCGTCACTTCGTCATCCAGATTTCAATGGCGCAGATCAGTGCGCCTATGGTGAGCGTCAGCCGTTTGTTATTTCTGGGCCGGGCGAGTATGAAGTAGGAGGAATTTTTATTAAAGGTTTCGGTACCGACACAACATACGACAAAGAGAAAAAGATAAACACTGTTTTCTCGGTAATGTTCGAGGGTATCAACCTTTGCTTTTTGGGATCACTCTCGTCTGTAGACGCACTCTCGCGCGAAGTCAAAGAAGGTCTAGGAGAAATCGATGTCCTGTTTGCGCCTATTGGCGGGGGAGACACACTCTCTGCCCCCGATGCGTACAAGCTAACCCTTGCAGTAGACGCAAAGGTTGTCATCCCCATGGACTATGAGCACACAAAAGGAAGCCTCGAGACATTTGTCAAAGAGTCTGGCGAGAATGCCGAAACAATGGAAAAGTTTACATTCAAAAAGAAAGACCTCGAAGATAAGGAGGGCGGGGTGGTGATTCTCAAGTCAGCTTAATTACAATAATGAATACTCAATTTCATGGCCAAGCCACGAATCTACTGATTCGCTTGAGGGCGAAACCGAGTCACATAAAACAGATTATATCTATCGTTCTTACGCTTGCAATTTCCTCCGGTATCCTGTTCGTATGGGTTTCTTCATGGGATGCGCGTTCGAGCGAGCTTGAAGTCCGTGAAAAAACAGTCTCTCCTGTGGACGGGGTGGCGTCAATGTTCGGTGGATTTGTGGAGGGACTTAAAGAAAGAATGTCCGAACTCCCATCATTTATGGAAGCAAACAGCAAAACTGCCACCACAACCCCAACTGACAGCTTCGACCTTTCTGGAGTGGTCATAATCGACCAATCAGCAACCACAACAAAGGCAACGAGCACCTCTGCCGGACTTTAATAGTAACGGAAATTGTGCTAGACTAGTTTAATATGGCGCGTAAAAAAGAAGAAAAAGAGATACCCGCATTCGCTCCTGAAGAGCGAATTAACGTTATCCCACAGGACATTTCGAGTGAAATGCGCACAAGTTTTATTGACTATGCTATGTCGGTTATTACTGATCGTGCACTTCCTGATGTGCGTGATGGTTTGAAGCCGGTTCATCGCCGTATTCTTTTTTCTATGCACGAGAAGGGCTTGACCTTCAATGCAAAGTTTAGGAAGTCTGCGACAGTAGTCGGAGATGTTCTCGGTAACTACCACCCTCACGGAGATTCTTCTGTATACGAAGCGATGGTAAAAATGGCACAGGACTTTTCTTTTCGCTACCCGCTTGTAATTGGACAAGGTAACTTCGGTTCTATAGATGGAGACTCAGCCGCAGCGTACCGCTATACCGAGGCGAAAATGTCGCGCATTTCTGGTGAACTTTTGAATGATATTGATCGTGAGACAGTAGATTTCAAGCCAAACTATGATGGTACAAAGAAGGAGCCAGTGGTGCTTCCTGCGACACTTCCAAACCTTCTTTTGAATGGAACTCTCGGTATTGCGGTGGGTATGGCAACAAATTTCCCTCCGCACAATCTTGGTGAGCTCGTAGATGCAACCAGCTACCTTATTGACGAACCAGAGTCAACATCAGATGACCTCGTTAAGTTTGTAAAAGGGCCAGACTTCCCGATGGGCGGAATCGTATTTGGAGAAAAAGATATCAAGCATGCGTACTCGTCTGGGCGTGGCGGTGTTGTTGTGCGTGGCGAGGCGGAAATTATTGAAGACAAGAATCTCAACCAGATTATTATTACCTCACTTCCTTTTCGTGTGAATAAGGCAAGTCTCATTGTAAAGATTGCAGATCTCGTGCGCGAGAAAAAACTCGAAGGTATTCGCGGACTTCGTGATGAATCCACAAGAGATATTCGCGTGGTTATTGACCTCAAAAACGGCGCATATCCGCAAGTTGTGTTGAATTATTTATACAAGCATACTGAGCTCGAGTCCACTTTTCATTATAATATGGTTGCTCTTGTGGACGGCGTACCACAAACGCTATCGCTCAAAGGAGTACTTTCAAATTTCATTGGACACCGACAAGTCGTCGTTCGCCGTCGCACTGAGTATGACCTCCGTAAAGCGGAAGAACGTGAGCATATTTTGCTTGGTCTTAAAAAAGCACTTGATCATATCGATCGGGTCATCACGATTATTCGCGGATCAAAAGACACTGCGACTGCGCACGCAAACTTGATGAAGGAATTCAAGTTCTCTGATTTGCAGGCGTCGGCAATTCTCGAAATGAAACTGCAAAAGCTCGCTGGTCTTGAGCGCAAGAATGTCGAACTAGAGCTCAAAGAGAAGCAGGATTTTATAAAAGAGTGCAAAGACCTTCTTGCAAGCCCAAAGAAAATTTTGGCGGTGGTGAAAAAGGAGCTCGGTGAAATGAAGGAGAAATACGGCGATGCAAGGAGAACACGTGTCGTGCGTCAGGCTGCTGGGTCTATTTCTCTTGAGGACATGATTCCCGACGAAGAGTCGATGCTCGTTTACACAAAGGGCGGCTATATCAAACGCACAAACCCGGGTGAGTATCGCCAACAAAACCGCGGTGGTGTGGGTGTTGTTGATCTGGATACAAAAGAGGAGGACTTCATTACGCTCTTTATGTCGGCAACAACGCATAGTGACATGCTCTTTTTCTCAGACAAAGGCAAGGCATACCAGATCAAGATGTATGATATTCCCGAAGGTAAGCGCGCAACGCGTGGCAAATCTATAATGAACTTCATTGCACTTTCGGGTGAGGAAAAGGTCACCTCAATCCTTTCGATGCCGAAGTCACTCAAGGATTCGAAGCCTTCACTTTTTATGGTGACTAAACAAGGCACCGTGAAAAAATGTTCCGCAGAGAGCTTTAAGGACGTGAGAAGGAACGGCATTATTTCCATTAAACTTGAAGCAGGGGACGAGCTCATCGCGGCGCTCTTTACTGAAAAAGGCGATGACATTATTCTAACGACTGCCAAAGGTCAAGCGATTCGTTTCAAGGAGTCTGATGCACGCGAAATGGGACGCGCAGCCGGTGGTGTGCGCGGCATGAAGCTTGGTAAGGGAGATTTTATTGTTGGCGCTGATGTTATCAAAAAAGATGCTGAAAAGCCGGAGCTTTTGGTGATGAGTGAAAACGGCTACGGTAAGAAAACAGCTGTAAAAGAATACAAAGTGCAGAAGCGTGGCGGTTCAGGTATCAAGACCGCGAAGGTAACCGCAAAGATTGGACAGCTTATGGTAGCAAAGGTAGTTACTCCGGCATTTACCGAACTTGTTGCTATCTCAAAAAATAGCCAGGTGATTCGCATTACCATGAAAGATGTGCCAACTCTCGGACGTGATACGCAAGGGGTGCGCATTATGAAGCTTAGAGAAGGGGATAGTATCGCAAGCCTTTCTTGTCTCTAATATAAAACTAAAAGTCCGCCGTTCTCCGAACGGCGGACTTTTAGTTTGCGTGCGGTTCCCGCGCAAGGTATACTATAAAGTATATTTATGGAACTTCCTGCATTTACAAACCCAGAAGACAATATCAAGGCGCTCGGAATCTATGAGGGGATGGTTATCGCCGATCTCGGCGCAGGAATAGGCGCGTATACGATTCCACTTGCAGAGAAAGTTGGTGAGACTGGGCGTGTGTATGCTGTTGAGGTGCAAAAGGACTTACTTACGAATATCAAAAATGAAGCTGTTGCGCGCGGGCTCAAAAACGTGGAACTATTATGGGGCGACATCGAGCATGTGGGGGGAACAAAAATCAAAGATGGAGCTGTAGATGTTGTGGTAATTTCTAATGTACTATTTTTAGCCGAGGACAGACTAGGGCTTCTCCGTGAGGCAAAGCGCATCCTAAAGACCGGAGGAAAGCTACTCCTTGTCGACTGGAGCGATTCGTTCAATAACTTAGGGCCGTCGCCTAGAATGATTATTACAAAAGATGTGGCACGCACGATGTGCGAAGCAGAGGGATTTGTTCTTAAAAATGAAGTTCCTGTTGGAGCGCATCATTACGGCTTTATAATGTTAAAATCATAATCACCATCTTATTATCATGAAGCAGCCAAAACTTTTTCAAATAGTCGTTATTGGTTTTTTCGTAATTTTGCTCATTCTCGGTTTTCTTGCTTTTTCCGGCAAGCTCCCTTTTTTGCCTACAAGCAAAAGCGATGTTAATTATGGCGAGGTAACATTGTGGGGGAGTGTACCAAAAGCAACAATGCAGACACTCATTACCGACAATCTCCGTGCTGAAAAAAGCGTTAGCATTAAATATGTTGAAAAAAGAGCGGAAACTTTTAGCAGTGACTTTGTAGAAGCGCTCGCTTCTGGTAATGGCCCCGATATGGTGATACTTCCTCAAGACGAGCTTGTTAAAAACCTCAACAAGCTTAGCGTTATCCCATATGGAACAATACTCGAACGCGATTTCAAAAATACTTTTATAGAAGAAGGGGAAATGTTTTTGCGTCCAGAAGGGATGGTAGCGATGCCGTTTATAATAGATCCAATCGTGATGTATTGGAATCGCGACATCTTTACTAGCGCGCTCCTTGCAGCACCACCATCGTTGTGGTCAGAATTTTATAGTCTTGCGCCAAAGATCACCGTTCGAGATCAGTCGGGAAATATTACCAGAAGCTTCGTTTCATTTGGCGAGTATCGCAACATCTCAAATGTAAAGGAATTGCTCTCTATTCTCTTGATGCAGGCAGGAAGCCCTGTCGTTGAAAGTAAGAATGGCGCACTTAGGGCGTCACTCGTTACTCAAGGACCGACAGATATTGAAAATCCCGTTATCACCGCGGTACGTTTCTTCACAGAATTTTCAAAATCTAACAAAGACTCCTATTCGTGGAACCGATCGTTGCCACAATCTCGCTCGATGTTTGAGGCAGGCGACCTCGCGCTTTATTTTGGTTACGCAAGCGAGTATCAGTCGATAAAGCAAAAGAACCCGCACCTCAACTTTGATGTAGCAGTGGTGCCACAGGTGAGCCGAACGGCAACTAAACTCACTTTTGGCCGTATGTACGGTGTTGCACTTGTGAAAGCAAGTCAAAATCAAGCGGGAGCCATGCGCGCAACGACCCTTTTGTCGGGGAGCGGTGTTATTGGAGGGATTAGTGCCTTGACGTTCCTTCCGCCTGTGCGCCGTGATCTTATCAGTCTTCGTCCAAAGGACCCGGCATCTTCGGTATTCTACGACTCTGCGCTCATTTCGCGCGCTTGGTACGACCCATCGTCTGCAGAAACAAATCAGATTTTTATGAATATGATTGAAAGCGTAAATTCTGGCAGAAGCAATATGAGCGAAGCACTTTCGGTTGCGCACAACAGCCTAGGGAATCTTTTACAGGATTATTAGAAACAATGAATATGAAAATAATCAATCAAAAAACTTTTGCAACAATATTAGCAGTCGGTTTTTTTGCGGTTCCCGTGTTCGTGTGGGCGCAGGTAGGAATTCCGTGTGGCGATATAGCTGCTGGCCAAAAAATGTGCGGTTTTGATGACCTAATAATTCTCATAAACAACATCATAAAATTTCTCATGTTCAAGGTTGCAGTACCGCTCGCTGCACTCGGATTCATGTTTATGGGTGCAAAATTGGTAATCAATCAAAATAAAGAAGGTGCTTGGACAGAAGCAAAAGCTGGGCTGGGGTATATTGCTACCGGTTTTTTTATGATGCTCGGGGCGTATATTTTGATCAAAACCATCCTTTTTGCGCTTTTGAGCAACGATCAGGTCGCTTTTATGCAGTTTATGTTTCAATAATTAATAAGATAATATATAATACACAGTATGAATACTATAAAAAAGACTTTGGGGGTTATTGCGATGACCGTTCTGTTTCTTCCGATGACATTTGTAGTAGCGCAGCAAATCACTGGTTCAACAGGGTCTCCTGGAAGCACTGCACCTTCAGCACTCTCGGCAAACGCCAAAATAGAGAATCCTTTAAATTATGATACATTTTCTGAATTTGCAGCTGCTGTTATCGAGACTGCAGTTAAGGTTTTGATGCCATTCATCGTCCTTGCTTTCATTTATTCCGGGTTCCTCTTTGTAAAGGCACAAGGAAATAAAGAAGAATTGGCGGAAGCAAAAACTGCAATCTGGTACAGCGTGATTGGCGCGTTCATTCTGCTTGGTTCGTGGGGCTTCGCGCAGATTATTGGCGAAACGATATCGACGATAACACAATAACCTACTATGGATTTTGAAGAATTTATAGATTTTATAATTAGCAGTCTTATAACACCACTGTTCTCGCTTTTCCTTGCTGCGGCGGTCGTGTTCTTTTTGTGGAACATCATGGGGGTAATCCAAAAGAGCGCTCAGCCGGAAGAGCTTGCAAAAATGAAGGAAAAGGCGATTTGGGGCGTTGTTGCCATCGCGGTGATGGTGTCTATGTGGGGGCTGGTTAACTTCTTTACCGGATCGCTGAAATTAGACACCGCTACTCCTTTGGATCTGCAGCGCTTCAATACAATATAGCTTTCAACTTATTGAGTTTTCCCTTGTAGTTTTTGCAGAGGTTTCGTATAATTACAAACATACGATCTTTATTATCAAATCGTACGTAAGCATTATTAATCATTAAAAGCGTCGCGCTTCAATCGACACTGCGCGACGTAATTTTGTAAAATCACATATGAAAAAAGTTATTGCATTCGGTGCTCTATTTGCACCATTCATGGCATCAGCGCAAATTGCGCAAGGTGCCAGCACGGTAGGAGGCCTTATTAGTTTTTTGAAGGACTTTCTTAGCACCGCAACGGTGATTATCCTCGCGGCGGCTGTCGTGTATTTCTTGTGGAACGTATTCGGATATGTAATGTCTGCAGGTGAGCCAGAGAAGCGCGCAGAGAAGCAGAGCGGTATTATCTACGGTGTTATCGGCATTGCGGTAATGGTGTCGATTTGGGGTCTCGTAAACTTCTTTACAACTTCAGCAAAACTCGATACATCAGTGAAGTCAGCACCTGGGTTGTCACTTTAATTATCACTAGAACTGCTTTGTTATGAACATCATGCAGAGAGTTATTGACGGCATCCTTCAGCCATTAGTCTCACTTATTATGGCGGCCGCTGTGGCGTATTTCCTATTTGGGGTTATGATGTTCGTAAAAGATCAAAACAGTGAAGAAGCTCAAGGAGAGGGAAAGAAGCACATGTTGTGGGGAACTATCGGTCTTGCTATCATAGTTAGCGTGTGGGGAATACTCAATATGATCAACTCCTTCGTACTTGGATTTTCTTAAAAGTTCTTTAAATCCGCTTTTTAACCAAAAAACCAACGTTTTACAACGTTGGTTTTTTGGTTAAAAAAAAGCCTTACAGCGTAGAACGCTGTAAGGCTTTTGAGTTTAATTGCAAATATAACTTAAGAAGTAATCTTTATTCTTATCTTTATTGGTGTTTCCGTTTTTGAAGAAAAACCGATGCGGAAATTGTGTAGATTTTCTCCGACTTCGATACTGTTGGCACAATCGTAGATCACCCCTTGCGGCTCGTCGCGATGAAAGACTTTTGCAAGCCCACCATCAGGACAGTCAATCGAGAAATGAACTCCAGAGGGTATTTTTACCTCCGTAAATCTTTCCTCTGTGGCAACCACTTCGATTGTCCGCGTTTGCGGCTGGTAGGCCACTGGCGCTTGTGCTACATGTGGCGGTGCTGTGGTTGCTTTAGGCTCCTTTCCGTAGTTTTTGTCAGCAGATTCCATTACGTCACCTACGTTCGCCATCACTTTCTTGGAAAGACCCCAACTAGCGTCGAAAATTCTCGGCGCATCCTTCGGGTAACCCCATGCCAAAACAAAATAGGCGAGCATTCCAAAAACAACGGTCCAAGTAAGTGTGCTTATTTTCCCTGTCGAGAGGAACGTCCATATGATATGGACACCAATGAGCGCTACTGCACCTCGATAGATTGTTTCTTTTCCCTCCGGTGCTATGTAACTAGCGGCGTAAGCAAGAGTGATAACGACGATGTACCAAAAGAATCTTTTTCCATCGCCATCTCTTTTTGCCCACCACCCATTTAGACCAAACGTTCCAATTTTTGGGAAAGTAAGTCCTTTGACGTCATCTTTCGCGAGCATTGAGATTGCTTGCTTCTTGTTCAGTACATCAACTTTCCGTATTAGTCCCATTTTATATCCTTTCAATCTTAGGTTTGCTTTGCGGTTGGGTGATTGCGAGTGGCATTCTATCGCCACCTAGGCTCAGTATGTCGCCTTTAAACTTTTCCAATCCATCAGTAAATATTTCTTGCTGAAGAACCCCAGTGCCACCGTCATGATCAGAAGCAATCTTTAAACGTGCACCAAGAGCTTCAGCACGAGCCGTACCAATTACGGTGATACCGCGCGCTCTTTCTGTGTCAGCATCTGCTTCTAATCTTGCGATTTCCAGAGCTGTGATTGCTTTCTGCTCTTCAGGACTTCCTATTACGGGATCGTAACTTACGAAATCAACTGCATGAACAGCTACACCATAATTCTCAATAATCCCTGGCATATTGTTCGTTGAGTCATTGATTTGTTTTACTGCCATCGAAAAAGCGCTGTCCCCACCCTCCTTATCTTCCTTGCGGAATGCATCGAGGGTTTTTCCCTGTCCGAAAGTAGCGATAGCACCTTTTACAGTTGCGTTCACAAGGCGCGGCCATTTTGCCTTGAAGACAAAAACAACAAGAATCGGATTTACCATGCGAAACGTGACATTAACGAGAATGTTGATTCTCAAATTTCCTTCGAGTTCAACTTCTTCTGCAAGAATGGGGTATGTATAAAACAAATACAATGAATTTACATACTCCAAAGGATGATGGTCAATGACATAGTCTTTTTCGCCTTTGGTGGGGTCACCCTTGCGTAGCTTATCCCACTCATATTGATACACATGGATTTCCTTGAGTGGGTAGAGCAGACTTACCAAATAGACACCAAGGATACTGTGTGGGGGATAAATAATTCCTCTTTCTCCCTCAACAGTAAGCCCCGTATCGTAATCGTAATGATAATTTGTACCATCAAGATTGGGAAGTACTTTTACACAGGATTCTCCCGCCACCACAAATTTTATCTCTCCAGTTGGTACGTAACAAGTTTGTTTCTCATACTTCGCTCCAAAATAGAGCAGCCATACAAGAAGAGCTATTATTGCTGCGACAGTAATAACTATAATAGTTCCCATGACACTCTCCTTTAAGTTAATTTGCAATTGTCAAAGACCGATACTTAATAAATTATAGCTAATTTTATCAAAAAAGTCAAGCCCTTGCGAATGGCAGGAAAGGCTTATAAAAAGGAGCTAAATATGTGGGCGTGGGGGGACTTGAACCCCCAAGGATCACTCCATGCGCTTCTGAGACGCACGCGTATACCAATTCCGCCACACGCTCAGGCAGTGCCATATTTTAGCACAAAAAACAAAAACACCTACAAAAGGTGTCCATGTTTATGTTGGTGCCGGGGAGAGGACTTGAACCTCCATGGGTTGCCCCGTCTGCTCCTAAGGCAGGTGCGTCTACCAATTTCGCCACCCCGGCATATGAGTACAAGGTACACTAATTTGCGTGTGGTCACAAGTCACTAAGTATATTGCTTCGAGTACTCGCAATCTACGTAAGTGCTCGCGACCCCGGCTCACGGTTTTGTCTGCTGACAAAACATCGTTGCGCCTCGCACAAGCTAAAAGCCTGCCATTTGGCAGACTTTCTTAACGCTTGTGCGCCCAGTAGGATTCGCCTCTCTCCTTGCAGTCGAGACCATCCATTTTGTAGCGATTCGAGGATACTCTCATCGCCAAAATGGTGGGCCTTCGGTTCGTATCCTACTGAGCACACATTGATAACAAAAAAGACAGGGGAGATACCCTTTATTTTTTGTTATTGTGCGCCCAGTAGGATTCGAACCTACGACCGTCTCGTTAAGAGCGAGCTGCTCTACCAACTGAGCTATGGGCGCATAATACTCCGTGCTAATGACCATCGTGGTAAATCTTCTATATCTACCAAAACAGCTATGGGCGCATGTGAGTGATGTTATCATAAAAATGATAAATCCTCAAATTTTTACGGGATGGGACTTGGTCACGAGTTACTAATTCGCTACGCTCATAAGTATCTCGACCCCGCCTCGCCGACAAGCACTCACTGCACTCGTCTTGTATACCGGCTCCGGCTTTCGAGTCCCATCCCAGACTACAAAATTAAAGACCCAAAAAGCATTCGTTTTTTGGGTCTTTAATTTTGTGTCCGGGATGGGACTCGAACCCATAAGCCTTGCGGCGGGAAATTTTAAGTCTCCTGTGTATACCATTCCACCACCCGGACATATCTACTCACGAATAATTGTTTTTCAATTATTGAGGCGTGGGCGAGAATCGAACTCGCGTATAGAGGTTTTGCAAACCACTGCCTTACCACTTGGCTACCACGCCTTGTATTCAGTTGTTACTCAAATTAGTCTATGAACTATCCTACCACGTTTGTAACAAACCACTGGCTATTTTATTCA
>Ga0155037_103_pt1 | contig 44622 bp, 43 predicted proteins | sample RifCSPhighO2_01_FD_106005 | JGI IMG/M metagenome (GOLD analysis project Ga0155037, IMG submission 106005) | Candidatus Yonathbacteria bacterium RIFCSPHIGHO2_01_FULL_44_41
TATCTGTTGTTTTGTATCCATATTCATATGGAAATACGGTAACCCATTTGTGGCCTATCCGGGGGAATTACGGTAACAGTTTTAATGGCATATAACGAATGCTTGACTTTTATATAATATGGTGGTACACTTGTTTAGGTTTGTCCACATTAATGAATAAGTGAGGAGAATGAAAATGGAAGGGGATCATGGACATAAATTTACACCACCAACTGCGATAGTTGTTGAGGCATCACCGGAACGCTGGAAGGTGTTGTTATTAATACCGGCGATATTAGTAATTTGTTGGGCTGTTATTTCATTTTTATTTTCATTCAGCTAGCAGGAAGTCTAGCAATATGCGACCGAATCTATGTTCGGTCGTCTTCTTTTTAACTGTTTTTGTTGCTATTTGTCATACAGTGTATTACACTGGAAAAGTTCAATTACTTAGGAGTTCGTCTTGAAAGTAGAAAAAATTTTTCCGGTCATCGTTGTTCTTTTTAGTTTAGGTTTTTTAACTCTTTGTGGATTTCTTGATCGTCCAACGGTTGAGGTATCCACTCGTACGCAGAGGTGTGTACGTGCGTATGATCCTCACGGATTATTGCCGTGCAGTGAAGCGATGAAGAGATTGCCTAAAAAGGTACTTGTTGATCTTTAGTGTAAACAAAATATCAACAAGTCAAAATATAAGAGGCCAGACTTTTTTAGAGTCTGGCCTTTATCATTGTGGTTGTTTGTCATTAGTGCGCTTCAAGCTGGCGCCCTGAGGAGTCGTTTCTTTTCAAAGGATTTCATTCGTGGCGTGTTTGCCCGTAAAATGTTGGACCGACGAATATCATCTCTTATCCAGCAGGGCAGGCGGTTGAGCCTTTTCCTGTCTATCTCGTCCTTGTTGGCGCGCATAGGTGAGTCTCTGTGAGAGCGACTCTCGCGGTTGCGTGGCCGACCTATTTTTTTCATATATTCACCCTTTTGTACAAGGCAACTTTGCCTTTTCTTATCCTACTCTTTTTTTAAAACCTGTCCAATTTACCTGCATGAAAAAAGCCGACCCAATGAGATTCATTGTGCCAGCTATTTGTCTTGGGTTAAGATTGGTTGGATCACCCCAGATTGTTTTTTTGTTCCAACAAAGCGCTCTTTTTCCTGCGTGCTTCAAGTTCAAGCAGGCACCCAAAGTTGCTTAATTTGCGCCGAGGTTCCTGCTGAAGTCGCTTCCTTTTCATTGTTCGAGAAAAAAGTTTGCTGAATGAGGATCCTATTATTTTAACTAAATTCATAATCTCTCCCTAAAAAAGAACAGTTTAAAAGTTGTTTTCCGGTGACCTTCCCGAAGATACCACATTGTTTTGTTTGGTGCAAATTTTGATGGATTTTGAGATAAAATTTAGCCGGACACCCATCAAGGTGCCCGGCAGTTTGTGTGCGTTTTTACTTACCCCTACATCCGCGTCTTATACGTGAAGCACGGTTTGATGTTTGCTTATCCCGTAGGTCATTCTGGTGAATGAGGTGCGGTGATGCTTTTTTGCGCGGGTGTTTATGGAACGGTAGGCGCCGAGATGGCTCGATTAAGCCAATAGGTATAGGCGGGATGGTTTCCAAAAGGAACAAAATGACATTTCGAGTGAACATTAAGTGCTCTCCTTATTTTAGAAAAAATTTGTGAAATCAAGAAGCGCGCCCTTTTTTGTGTTATCACTGATGCAAGCGAGAATCTTCGATACGTGTTTTTTTGTGGGCTCGCTCCTCTTTGGTCTGTCGGTTATTCGCAGTAATTGGCGTTTCTCTGCCTTCCTTTTGTTGTCACGAGCGTCTTCGTGAGCCCCGCGGTCCATTGTTCTTGATGGATGAGTTTGCATAAATGCCCTTTTTTGTGAGGTACTAATACCATCTCCAAATAACCTATCCACAATAATCCAAAAATTTTGGCTGCGCCTTCGCAAAAATCCTTCGAAATATCTCGATATTCCTCAGTATTTTTACTTCGGCTCGCTCGAAATTTTTGAATTCTTTGTGAAAGAGTTATTTGGAGGTGATATAAAAATCCCGAGTTATCTCGAGTCCTTTGGCATAGTACCACATGAATTGTATTCGCGCAAATTCCGTTGCGGAATAGTGCGTTTTCTGGTATATTCTGGGAGTTCCCAAAAAGCGCGTGTAGCGGAGGCTGGTGGTCAGCCCGTAGGTGACTCTGCTGAGTCAAGCACGCCACTGATAATGACGAGGTAACGTAGGAAGTATTATGCGCGTGTAGCTCAGGTGGTTAGAGCGCGTCACTGATAATGACGAGGTCCCAAGTTCGAGTCTTGGCATGCGCACCGATAATGAAAACGAAAAGATCAGGGTCAAACCCTGATCTTTTCGTTTTCATTTTGTGGGCTTCTGTTATGATGTGTATATGAACGAAACGAGCTACGAAACCTTTTTCAAGGGCAAAAAGATTACCATGCTTGGCTTAGGGCTTTTGGGGCGTGGGGTCAATGTGGCGAAGTTCCTTGCAGAGCTTGATGCAGAGCTCATAATCACCGACTTGAAGGACTCCACAGCACTCGCGCCATCATTGAAACAGCTTACGAAGTTTAAGAATATTCGTTACGTTTTTGGCGAGCACCGTTTCGAGGATTTCAAAAATTGCGATATGGTCATCAAGGCTGCGGGGGTACCGCTCGACTCTCCTTATATCGCCGAGGCAAACAAAAATAAAATTCCTGTAGAGATGGATGCGTCACTCTTTGCAAAATTTACGCCAGCAACTATTGTAGGTGTTACGGGAACAAGGGGCAAATCGACGGTTACGCATCTTATTGCACACATACTCGAACGCGCATATCCGAAACATGTTTTTGTGGGTGGCAATGTTCGTGGTATAGCGACACTACCGCTTCTCAGGAAAACGAAGGTCGGTGATATTGTTGTATTGGAACTCGATTCGTGGCAATTGCAGGGTTTTGGTGAGGCAAAACTTTCCCCCAATATTGCGGTGTTTACCAATTTTTTACCTGATCACTTGAATTACTACAAGGGTGATATGAGAAAATATTTTGACGATAAGGCAAACATTTTTAAGCACCAAAAGGAAGATGAGGTACTAGTGCTCGGGGAACAACTTTTGAAAACCCAAGAAGGGCGGTCCTTCCTGGACGCAAAAAGGAAGGGCGGTCCTTCCTGGGTTGTGGCGCGTAAAAGCATTGTGCCAAAGTCGTGGAAGATAAAGATTCCCGGCGAGCATAATCTTGCCAATATCGCTTGTGCTATTTTGGCTTGCAAGGAGTTGGATGTTCCGAAAGATGCAATTAAAAAAGGAGTGGAAAGTTTTGTGGGAGTTCCTGGGCGTCTGGAACTCGTATGCACTATAGGTGGGGTGAAATACTACAACGACACTACAGCAACAACCCCCGACGGCAACCGTGCCGCACTCGAGGCTCTTGGCGCTAAAAACAAAAAAAACATAATACTCATAGCTGGTGGTGCTGATAAGAATCTCGACTATACCGATATGGCTAAGTTTGTACATAAGACCGTGAAAGGGCTCGTGCTCATTGAAGGTGTCGCAACAGAAAAACTTCTGGCAAAAATCCCAAAGAAAACTTCATACCCCGTATATATAGTGGATAGCATGAGGGATGCGGTTGAAGCAGCGCGTGACTTTGCACGATATGGCGACACCATTCTGCTTTCGCCCGGTGCGGCAAGTTTTGGCGTTTTTAAAAATGAATTCGACCGCGGGGACCAGTTTGTGAAGCTGGTGAAAAATATATAATAATACTCTGTCTTGTACCTATTTGCATCTATAGATGCAAATAGGTAAGAGGTGAAAACTTTTGGTTTGGTATTTTTTTTGATATAGTTTCAAACATATATGAAAGCTGTGATTTTTGCTGCAGGGGAGGGGAAGCGTTTGCTACCGCTTACTCTCGAGTGTCCAAAACCTCTTGTTTTCGTGCTTGGCAAGCCTCTCATTCAGCATATATGGGAAGCCCTTCCCGATACGATTGATGAGGTGGTGATTGTCGTTGGGTATAAAAGTGGAATGATGCGAGATTTTCTCAAGGATGAGTTTATGGGGAAGTGCGTGACGTATGTCGAACAAAAAGAACCGCTCGGTACTGCTCATGCTCTAAAAATTTGCAGGCCCCATCTTGAAAACGAGAAAAAGTTTTTGCTCATGTATGCTGATGATCTCCATGGGGCGAGCGCCATTAAGCAATGCACTGAGCATGAGTCTGCACTCCTTGTGCATTTTGTCGATGACCCGAGGCGTTTTGGTGTAGTTGTGACGAACGAAGATGGAACCATTAAAAATATTGAGGAGAAACCAGAACATCCAAAATCGAACCTTGCAGTAACCGGTGTGTATGTTCTGACTCCCAAAATTTTTGAATATGAATCAACACACGCTCAAAATGGCGAATATTTTTTGACTGGCATGATAGAGGGATATATTAGACACAACCCAATGTTGGTTATCGAGAGTGATTTTTGGATACCTATTGCGTATCCGTACGACATTGTACACGCAGAGGAGATACTACTAGGGTTACCACACGCTGATGAATGAGGATTTCCTAAAAAATATTCACGCCGTGCATTTTGTTGGTATTGGCGGGATCGGCGTTTCCGCCGTTGCGAGACTCATGCTTGCACGTGGAGTTTCTGTGGTAGGATCCGATCGCGACCACTCACTCATTACTGAAAAACTCATGGCGGATGGTGCAATGATTTTTATCGGGCATGATGCTGTTCAAGTGTCGGCGCAATGCGACCTTCTTGTGTATTCGCCAGCAATATCGAGAGACAATCCCGAGCTTCTTATCGCAAGGGAAAAAGGAGTGCAGGTGCTCTCATACCCAGAGGCGCTCGGTATGATCTCTCGTGGAATGCGCACTGTCGCTGTTGCGGGGACACATGGAAAGACCACAACAACAGCGATGATTGCAGAGGTTCTTGTGGGTGCCAGCAAGAACCCAACCGTCATCGTGGGCAGCCTCCTCAAATCTGGCACCAATTTTATCGCAGGTACAAGCGATATTTTTATTGTTGAGGCGTGCGAGTACAAACGCTCATTTTTGAATCTTTCGCCAGAAATTCTCGTCATTACCAATATCGACAATGATCATCTCGACTACTATGGAAGTATTGAAGGTGTACAAAAAGCATTTGCGGAGTTGGTAGAAAAAATTCCTGCGCACGGCGCTATCGTGTGCGACCCGAGCGACCCTCGTGTGGCACCCGTACTCACGAAAGCAGTCGCGCGGATTGTCGACTACACACTTGGAAACCCGACGTCCAAGTTAGAGCTTGCAGTCTCAGGGGAGCATAATAAAAAGAATGCCAGAGCTGCTCTAGCAGTCGCGCGTATTCTTGATGTCGACGAAATAGAGGCCTGCACACTCCTCGCAGAGTTTCAAGGAACATGGCGGCGCATGGAATACAAAGGTAAAATAGAAAATGGTGGGCTCGTGTATGATGACTATGCACACCACCCAACAGAGGTAAAAGCAACACTGCAGGGGTTTCGCGCAAAGTACCCGGACCACCGCATCCGCGTCGTTTTTCAGCCGCACCTTTACTCACGCACGAAACTTCTCCTTAATGATTTTGCACAAAGTTTTAGCGATGCCGACGAGGTCATCGTTGCACCTATCTATGCCGCACGCGAGAAACCAGATTCAGAAATCAACGCAGGAATTCTTGCTGGAGAGATTACAAAAAATCATCTCAATACGCGCACCTTTGGTGATTTCCTTGCCATTGAAAAATATGTACGTAGTACTACCACATCGAATGATGTCATTATTACGATGGGAGCCGGAGATATATACAGAATAGGAGATAGTGTGGTAGTGTAACATTTAAATCTATGGCAACACTATTTATCGTCGGTACCCCAATAGGTAACCTTGAGGATATTACGCTCCGCGCCCTGCGTGTGCTCAAGGAAGTTGATTTGGTTTTGTGTGAGGATACGCGTGTTACGAAGCGGCTCCTTTCAAAATACGAGATCAATACACCGACGATGAGCTACCATGCGCAATCGAAACTCGCGAAGGCAGACAAAATTTTAGCGCTTCTCGAAGAGGGGAAAAACCTAGCACTCGTGTCGGACGCGGGAACGCCGTGTATTTCGGACCCCGGAATGCTCCTTGTTTCACAAGTTCGAGAAAAGTTTGGTGATACTATTTCTATAGTACCGATTCCCGGTCCGTCGGCACTTATTACCGCGCTTTCGGCTGCTGGCGTCTCTGTCGCCGAATTCACTTTCCTGGGATTTCTTCCTCATAAAAAGGGGAGAGAAACCCTGTTTAAAGAAATTGCCGAATCAAAGCGCGTTATGTCTTTTTATGAATCCCCTCACCGTATTGAAAAAACACTTGAGTCTCTTGAAAAATTTTGTGGAGCTTCTCGCAATATCATTTTAGCCCGTGAGCTTACAAAGATATATGAAGAATTTGTGCGAGGGACAGTCGAGGAAGTTCGTGCTCATTTCGCTCAAAACCCAGACCGCGTGAGGGGCGAATTTGTGGTAATAGTGGAGGGCAACTTCCATATTCTGCCAAAATAAGTATACTAACAGTATGACAAAACATACTGCAATGGTTTTTTTGGGAATTTTGGTCGCGGCGCTTCCATTGCTCGGTTTTCCTGGATGGCTGCGCACAACACTAATTGTTTCAAGCGGTCTCGGTATCGCGGTTCTCGCATATCTTTCCTCGGTTGCTTACTGCAGTAATTGCAAAAAACTTATTAAGGACGCCGAACAGGCTCTTCCTGCGAGCAAAGATGACGAAGATTTAATCCCTCCACAGGCATAATGAAGCGAACGCACAAGCACATATTTTTAGGGACTACAATCACGGTCGGATCATTTTCCGTCTTTTATTTTTTTATCCCAACTTTGTTCTCTGTAAATTATGATTCCAAAAAAATAGCGGGGGAGGCAGTGGCGACAAGCACGCTTGAAATGGCATCAATTACGCAACCAGTCGAGCCCGAGTTTGTTGTTACGCATATTTCAACCCCAAGTGCTGTAAAGGCAATCTATATGACTGCGTGTGTTGCGACAATGCCGTCGTTTCGTGAAAAGCTTGTGCGCATTGCCGACACAACTGAGGTGAACAGTATCATTATTGATGTAAAAGATTTCAGTGGTACAATCGCGTTCTCTGCTCTACACCCGCTTTTGAAGGATAATATGGGAACTGGGTGCCGTACTAAGGACCTTCGTGAATTCATTGAAGAGCTTCACAAAAAGGGAATTTACACGATTGCGCGCATCACTGTTTTTCAAGATCCCTACTACACAAAAGCTTATCCTGAGCTTGCGGTGCATAAAAAAAGCGATGGCAGGGTTTGGAAGGATAGAAAAGGTTTGAGTTTTGTGGATGTGAGTGCGAAGCCTTACTGGGAATATGTCGTAGCACTTGGAAAAGAATCATACGCGATGGGGTTTGATGAACTCAATTTTGATTACATTCGTTTCCCTTCGGACGGTGACATGAAAGACATTGATTTTACGTGGAGCAAAGGGATGAGCAAAGCTGAAGCTCTTGAACATTTTTTTGCGTACCTTCATGATTCATTTAAAAACACTGGCGCAAAAACATCTGCCGATCTATTTGGCATGACGACAACAAACACTGACGATCTCAATATCGGGCAGGTTCTTGAGCGCACAATGCCGTACTTTGATTATGTCGCACCAATGGTGTACCCATCACATTACCCGCCGAGTTTTAATGGATGGAAAAACCCCAACAATCACCCTTATGACCTCATTAAATTTGTAATGACACGGGGGGGAGATCGCGCTGAGGCAAGTACGACAACGGTGCCTCATTTTGGTGGCGAGCGCGTAGGGACATCGACGCCTGCAGTTTATACAAAAGATATATACGACAGAAACAAGCTCCGTCCATGGCTTCAGGATTTTGATTATGGTGGTGATTATGGATCAGCAGAAGTACGCGCACAAATTCAAGCAACTTACGACTCCGGACTTAACTCATGGTTTCTCTGGGATCCAAAGAATTTGTACACGAAAGAAGCATTGAAAGCAGAGTAAGCGTGGGTATGAAAAAGAAAAATTGCGCGAGTGTGCAATTTTTCTTTTTCGCGTATAATGAAAGTAATGTATCTTTACGATAAAAATCGCATCACTTATTTTGCGGAAACTGATCGCCGTAACAAACGTATCCCATTTGGCATTAAGGCTGATGATCGTACGCGCCATATGTACATTATCGGAAAGACCGGTATGGGAAAGTCCACACTCATCGAAAACATGGTGGTGCAGGATATTAAAAATGGGGAAGGGTTTGCATTCATGGATCCGCACGGCAAATCCGCGGCACTCATTCTCGACTATATTCCGCCAGAGCGCCTAAAGGACGTTGTGTATTTTGCGCCGTTCGATGTGGAAAACCCAATTTCTTTCAACGTGATGGAGGACGTGGGTCCTGACAAGAGGCATCTCGTAGCCAATGGGCTTATGAGTGCGTTTAAAAAAATCTGGGGTCCCGAGACATGGTCCGCGCGTATGGAATACATTCTGATGAATGCACTCTTGGCACTTTTGGAATATCCTGACTCGACACTCCTTGGCGTGAGTCGTATGCTTACTGATAAAGTATACCGAAAGAAGGTTGTCGACAATGTGAAAGACCCGTCAGTTAAAGCATATTGGGTTGATGAATTCGCAAAATACAGCGAACAGTATGCAAAAGAGGCGGTTCCCGGCATCCAAAATAAGCTTGGTCAATTTACTTCAAACCCGCTCATTCGAAATATTATCGGGCAACCACACTCAAGCTTCAATCTTCGTGAGATGATGGATGAGAGAAAGATTCTCATTGTAAATCTCTCAAAAGGGCAGCTTGGTGAAGGCAACGCGAACCTTCTGGGCGGTATGATTATTACCAAGATTTATCTTGCAGCGATGTCACGGGCAGATCTGACAGAGGGTGAGCTCAAAAAACTCCCCAATTTTTACATGTATGTGGACGAATTTCAGTCGTTTGCAAACGAGTCTTTTGCAGACATTTTGTCCGAGGCGCGCAAGTACAGGCTTGCCCTTGTTGTTGCGCATCAATACATCAAACAAATGGACGAGAAGGTCGCCGATGCGGTGTTTGGCAACGTGGGCACACAGATTATGTTTCGTGTCGGTGCGCCAGACGCAGAGGTTCTTGAAAAAGAATATGCGCCGGTTTTCACCGCGGAAGACATGGTGAGTCTTGGATTCACTCAAATATATTTGAAGCTTATGATTGACGGCGTCGCCTCACATCCATTTTCTGCGGTGACATTGCCGCCAATTTTGCCCCCTGCAAAATCGCTCCGAGAGGAGGTGCTCACTTATTCGCGCACTCTTTATGGGCATCCGCGCACGGATGTGGAAAAAGAAATTGCCGAATGGTATGGAAGCGCAAATGACACAATCTCCAAGAGTGAGTCAGGCAATTCATCCGTAGACACCAATCGTGCGTCATCTCGCGAGGCGCGGCCCGAAGCTCCTCGTGCCGATGTTTCACCACGCGCCCCCACTGTGCTTCGCGATGGAAATGCAATGTTTGAGCGACCGAAGCGGATAGAAAGATCAGAACAAAGACGAGAAGAAACACCGCACCCAGAGAAATTTGAGAAACCATTTGCGCAGGCATTCAAGGAATTTCAAAAACCAGAGACTAATGCAATACCTGAGAGAGCCAGTCTTTCAACGCTTACGCAAGGTCGACCAAGAACAGGAGGTGTTATCTCCCCAATAAAGAGCAAGGGTCCCACCACAGAAGGTTTGAGTGGTTTAAAAGCCGCACTCGCTGATGTTTTAGGGGAGGCAAAGAATATCGCTCCAGAAGCGCAAAAAATGACGGATGCAACAGTCGCACCAAAAGATACGCCACCCGCGCCACTTCGCGAGCGCGACATGAAGCAGCCACCAAAGCCCCAAGAGGTACCCGAGGATGTGCTTACCGCGATTCTCCGCGGGGATGATTAATAGAGTAGCCCCCCAAACGCCCGTATACTACGTTGTAAACAAATCGTTTTTTTCACCGTAGTAATAAGTACGGCTCAAAAAAACGATATGCTTACGCCTTGTATACGGGGCGTTTGAGGGATACTACTTACTTAAGTATGAAAAAAATTATTTTTATTTTTATGCTGTTTTTTGCGCAGACGGTTTCCGCGCAGGTTTTCATTTCTGAAATTAAATACACGGGAAATGAATGGATTGAGATTTCTAACATAGGGGCGCCTGTCGATCTTTCGCTTTGGAAATTTTTTGAAGGAGGAACAAATCATAAATTAAAATTTGTGCAGGGTGGAATTACGCTAGCTTCCGGCGAATATGCAATCATTGTAAATGATGCCACCGCGTTTCTAAGTGAACATAGCGGATTTTCGGGAATGCTTTTGGATAGTTCATTTTCGCTTCTTGATGCAGGTGAAACAATAAGCATTAAGTCATCCGACATAAAGACAGTTGATACGGTCTCGTATGTGGGTATAAAGGGAAGCAAGAATTCCATTCAGAACATCGATGGTGTGTGGCGTGAAGCAGGACCAACGCCTGGCGCATCAAATACTGTTGTGTTGAGTACGCCTGCTGTGAATATGGATAAACGACCTTTGGTAAACAGTAATAATGAGACATCTCCAATTTCGAAACCACAGGTTGTTGTGGGTGTAGTGCCACAGGTCCGGGTAGCTCTTGCGGGATTGCCAATTATTTTTGAAGGGAGAACTTCTGGAAAAGAAAATAATTCTGGAGGAGCTCCCAGTGGAGTTTGGTCATTCGGAGACGGCGCATCCTTTGAAGGCATGACCGCGTCGCATACCTATTATTATCCCGGGGAATACACGGTGGTTTTTGATGTCGTAATAGGGAACGATACCGCAACAGATCGTATGCTCGTGCGTGTCGTATCACCCAACCTTTCCCTGCTTGCTGGAGGAGATGCAAGTCGTTCGTTTTTTACCATAGAAAATCACAGCGGAGATGATATAGATCTGTCAGAGTGGCAGGCAATGAGTGGAGAAAAAACTTTTACATTTCCCAAAAATACTATTCTTGCTGCGAGAAAGAGTGCTACGTTTGCGAGCGAGGTAACCAGTCTCGCGACGCCAACAGGGAGTATTCCAGAGATTTGGTCTCCAAACGGTATGCGTGTTGAGGTTAAAACTGAAGCACATACTTCTTCTGAGTCTTCTCCCCAAATACCCCAAAATACTTCTGTAAAAAATGTCGTTACGGCGCGTGCGACATCTCCTGTGTTGCAAAACCAAGAAGCCACGGTAGCAAATGCTTTTAATGATTCGCTAATACTACCACAGGAACGCGAGGAATCTAGTCTGTGGCCATGGTATGTTGGTGCGTCGTTTATCGCAGCTTTTGCTCTTCTTGGACTTCGACTTGTTCGGAAGAATGAAACAAATAGCGACCTCTGCGCGGAGGATTTTGAAATCATTGAAGACGAGGAGCCGTACTAGATTTTTTGTCGTAAGTATGGTTCAATTTGGTTTGGTTCTTTCTAACTCAATGGAAAGGTGGTGTGCAATGTTTGCGATAAATCTTAAAGTAGCACTTGCTTCTCATCGTGTCAAATGCTTTACAAAGAAATTTCGTGATCTCGAGGGTTTGAGGCGAGTCTCCCCGTTCTTCCTGTATGACATAATCCTGTTGCCCTATGTCACCATACGTTTATGTTTGGCGAAGCGGGAGCTGTTTGCATTGCTGCGTACCGTATCTGTTCTAAAGTGTACCGACCTATCGTTACTCCTGTGGGTGGGTGAGCTTTTGTATGGCACTGGTGAGTATAAGTATTCCATAGTGTGTTTTAATCGTGTCATTGAAGGACTTGATCATGATGATCAAGATATCCGTCTCAAGGCACTCACAGGAAGACTCGAAAGTGAGCTCGCGACCAAATTGCAAAACATCATTAATGGTCGCGCAGACCCTAAGGGCTATGCAGAAGCGAAACATTCTTATGGGATCATTGTGCGCGACCTTTATGCGCTAAACCCTGAAGCGCAATTAAGTCTTAAAAAGCGTCTCGAGCAGATTACAAAGAGTATGGGGATACTCGCGATAGGCAACTCGTACTACAGAGGATTTTCATAATTATATCATTTTCAATTTTACCGCCGGCTTCACTTCCGGCGGTTTTTTTATTTAACCCACCATAGTACATTATAGGTACATAGTGGTGGTGACCTTTTGTTTTAGCCTTGAATGGGTGGTATACTGTTGAAATTATGGCTGAAACTGCTAAAAAAACCATTCTCGTCACCGGCGGCGCAGGGTTTATTGGATCAAATCTCATAGAGCGTTTGGTGAGGGACCCTGCGAACAGAGTTGTCTCGCTTGATAACTATTTTACGGGCTCTCGAGAAAACCACATTGCAGGTGCCGAGTACATAGAAGGGCATACAAAAGATATTGCGAAACTAATCAATTTTGTTCCCGATCTCGTTTTTCACCTAGGCGAATATTCCCGCGTTGCACAGAGCATGAACGAGCCGGATGTTGTGTGGGATCTTAATATGAATGGCACATGCGCAGTTCTTGAATTTTGGAGAACGCATAAATTCAAGTTTGTGTACGCGGGGTCATCAACAAAGTTTTCTCTACCACGTGTTGATGGAGTAGAGGGGAAGGATTTATCACCGTATACATGGATAAAATCTGCAAACACAGACCTTGTAAAAAATTACGGTACCTGGTACGGGCTCCCGTACGCCATTGTATATTTTTACAATGTATTTGGACCGCGCGAGCTCGAAGGTGCTTACGGCACCGTTATTGAAATATTCAAACAGAAATATCTGCACAATGAGCCGCTCCCCGTGCGCTCGCCAGGAACCCAAAAGCGAAGTTATACGCATGTCGATGACACCGTAGATGCACTCATTTTGGTTGCGGGAAAAGGGGAGGGAGATAGTTACGGTATCAGCTCTGCAAAAGAATATTCCATTATGGAGGTCGCACAAATGTTTAAAACTGAGATCGAGATGTTGCCGGCGCGCAGCACCAGCAGGCCTTCCTCTGCCGTTGATACCACCCGCATGAGCGAGCTTGGATGGGAAGCAACGCGTACCCTCGAGGACTATATTAACGATTTCATCAAAAAAAATCCGAGAACTGCGCAGTAATTAAAAATATGAAAAAGATTCTTGTTTTTTCACTCACGTACTATCCAAATCCTGTGGGCGGTGCGGAAGTGGCGATCAAGGAGATCACTGACCGCATTGGTTCAACAGATATTGAATTTCATATGGTTTGTCTGCGATTTGACCGTACTTTACCAAAGGTGGAAAAAATTGGGAATGTGCTTGTGCACCGAATTGGATTTTCAAAATTAAATCCAACAACAGATGATCATAAGAAATTCCCCCTCCATCTCAATAAGTATTTTTTTCAATTCACCGCAGCACTTAAGGCAATAAATTTGCATCGCATATATCATTATGATGGCATTTGGGCAATGATGGCACATTCAACAGGCGTACCCGCTGTAATTTTTAAAATTTTTTATCCAAATGTTGGGTACACGCTCACTCTCCAAGAAGGAGACCCAATTTCTTATATTGAAAAAACGGTTCGCCCTTTGTGGCCGTTATTCATTCGCGCTTTCGCTCGCGCTGATGTTGTGCAAGCAATATCGAGCTTTCTTGGAGTGTGGGCGCGCACGCGTGGATTCAAAGGTCCACTTGAAATAATTCCTAACGGCGCTTCGTTGCCCGCATCTGATAATTATTCCGCGACAGAAATAAAAGAACTCAAAGAAAAGTATGGTAAAAAAGAAGGAGATATTTACATAGTAACTGTTTCGCGCTTAGTGGAGAAAAATGCAGTCGATGATATTATTCGTGCGCTTCCGCTTCTGCCTCAAAATATCAAAGCACTCATCGTCGGCGGCGGACCTGACGAAGAAATGCTTAAACAGCTTGCGCAGGAACTTGGGGTTTCAGACCGCGTGAGATTTACTGGACAAGTTGACCGAAAACAGACAGCAGAATGTCGAATGATATCAGATATTTTTGCACGTCCAAGCCGCTCAGAGGGGATGGGAAACTCATTTGCTTCTGCGATGGCGTCGCGTATTCCTATTATTGCAACACAGGAGGGCGGACTTGCTGATTTTATTTTTGACGCAAAGAGGAATCCCGACAAGGAAACAACGGCATGGGTGGTAGACAAGGACAACCCAGCGCAAATTGCCGAGGCGGTAAAAGATATTCTCGCTCACCCTGAGCAAGTAAAGAAAGTTGTTGCAACAGCCTATAAGCTTGTTTCAGAAAAATATAATTGGGACTTCATTGCGCGTGACATGCGTTCAAAAGTGTTCAATCAATCGTTTGCAATTAGTCATGCGAGCCAGTAGTATAAAGTCAATGAAGCGCATCCTTATTTTCTCTCTTGCATACTATCCCGATGTTGTCGCTGGAGCAGAGGTGGCAATCAAGGAGATCACCAATCGCGTCGATTCAAATGATATTGTTTTTGACATGGTGACACTTCGTTTTAATTCTGCACTTCCAGAGTTTGAAAAAATAGGGAATGTGAATGTTTATCGTATTGGTTTCACTCGTAGAAATCCTACTATCGGGGATTTGGGGAGGTTTCCCCTCGCGCTCAATAAATATCTATTCCCGTATCTTGGGTACTTGAAAGCATCCTCGCTCCATCGCAAGAATCACTACGACGGTATCTGGGCGATGATGGCAAACTATGCCAGTTTCGCTGCGCTCTTTTTCAAGATCCACTATCCGCACGTGAAGTTTCTCATGACTCTTCAGGAAGGGGATCCTATGGAGTACGTTAAACACCAAGTACGCTTTGCATACCCTCTTTTTCGTCGGGTTTTCACCCATGCAAATTTTGTACAGACAATCTCAAATTACCTTGCAGGTTTTGCACGCAATATGGGGTATACAGGACCTCTCGAAGTTGTGCCAAATGCGGTAAATGTGGCGCACTTCGCACAAGAATATCCCGAAAACGAACTTTTAGTTTTAAAACATCGGCTCGGCAAAAAAAATGGCGATTTTTTTCTTATTACAACATCGCGCATGGTGACCAAAAATGCAGTGGATGAGGTGATTCGTGCGTTACCGCTCTTGCCTCCAACAATAAAATTTTTGATTCTTGGCATAGGGCCTGATGAAGCGATGCTTCGCAAGCTTGCGTATGAAATGGGTGTCGCTGATCGCGTGCAGTTTCTCGGACAAGTTCTCCACAACGAAATGCCTAAATATCTTAAAGTGTCGGATGTGTTTATTCGCCCATCACGTTCTGAGGGGCTTGGTAATTCATTCCTCGAGGCAATGGCGGCGGGGATTCCTGTTATTGCAACGCCAGTAGGAGGCATACCAGATTTTCTTTTTGATCCCGATCAAAATCCTGGACACCCCGCAACAGGGCTTTTTGCGAACATTAATGACCCGACAAGTATTGCGCGTCAGGTGAAGCGCCTCATTTCTGATCCGGCGCTCCGCGCATGGCTCTTTATAAACGGTCGTACGATGGTTGCTGAAAAGTATGACTGGTCGCTTATCGCCCGCGCAATGAAAGAGAAGGTGTTTGACAAGTTACTATAAAAATGCTATACTTTATAGAGTATAAAAAGTGGCTTAGCAATAAGCCTTTATGTTGTTTTACAAAGAGTGGAGGTGAAAATTGAGCAAAAAAATAGGACTCCTTTTGAGGAGCTATGCAAAGACGACAGAGGATGTTCCCGGTGTCGTGTCTCGCGCACTGAAAAGTATCGAGCACGCCTGCAGCTTGCGCGACAAGAATGGCGAACGAATATTCAGCCGTGTTGCTGTTATCGTTCCCCGTGATCATGATTGCGGGCACACGAGGTGGGAGATCGTTCGTGCACTCCCCATATCCGAATTGTTTCAACCTGCGCTCATACGAGACGTTCCTGGACATCATTCCTGCGGAGCGCTCAATGAGGGAATTGTTATACTCGATAGTTTCAATATCGACTACGCAGTGATTATCTCTAATAAGGCAATCAAAGCACTGACGGTTCCTGTGGTTGAGGCAATAATCGAAGCATTCGCAAAAGGTGCAAAAGTTGTCGGCGTCGCAGTTGATGAGCTTCAAGAGTTCGTGCTCGAAGGGCGTATTCAAAACACGTTTGCGGGGTGGGATGTTAGAGCACTTCGCGAAGTAGGTGGTTTTGATTCTCTGGCGGGTGTGGAGGAAGTCACGCCGACGGTCCGACTACTTTGGACATACGACAAATGCATTGCCACACTCGTTCCAAAAGAAGTGCCCACGCTGGATATTCGTAAGACCAATGACGGCAAGGCACGACACGAGGAAGTGATGAAGACAAAACTCGATCGTCAGCAGGAAGAAGTCGAGAAAGTTGGCGTTGACTTTAACTTCATCAAGAACGGTATGATGGCCGGCTATCCAAAATCAGTTTAGGCTTTCAAAGTCGGCTATAAAAACTCCCCACAAGTTACATCGTGGGGAGTTATTTTTTGCCTATTATTCGGTAAGTCGGTATGATGAGACAATGGAACCCTATGATTTTGTAATTAATCTTGTTAAAGATGCCGGGGAGCTTCTCTTAAAGCAATCAAGAGAAGCTTTTGAGGTGACGATGAAAAATAACGACCCAAGGGATATTGTAACCGCGGTTGATATCGCAGTGAACGATTTTTTAGTAAGTGCGCTTAAAAAAGAATTTCCAACATACGGCATTTACTCCGAAGAAGGCTCGGGGCAAACAGAAGAAGGGGAATACGTGTGGACCATTGACCCCATTGATGGGTCATCAAATTTTGCACGGCATATTCCTCATTTCGCAATTTGTATTGGACTTATCCATAATGCAGCCCCTATCTTAGGCGTTGTGTATAATCCTGTCACGCGTGAACTTTTTAGTTTTAAGAAAGGTATGGGTGCGTATTTGAATGGTGAACGTATTACCGTTTCAAGTGAGACAGACATAAAGAATGCATCGGTTCTTTTTCACGCTGGAAGAAAGCCAGAGCTTTGGCAATGGGGAGGGGAAGGCTATTCAAAACTTCTCGAGCATGCAAAGAAGACCACAAATCTTGCTGGCTCGGCTCTTGATGCATGTTTTGTCGCAGCTGGGCGTGTTGAAGCGAACATATATGGCAGATTATCCACAATGGATATTGCGAGTGCCATAGGGATCCTTATTGAAGCAGGTGGGCGGGTCGTTGATAAAGAAGGCATCCCTGTTACTTTTTCAAAAGAACCGCAGAAAGTTTTTATGTCCAACAATGAGAGTATAGAAAAATCGATACTTTCGATTCTTTAAACTGCCGCAAATTCTTTTTGTCGCTCTTTTTCATCTGGCGAACGAAGAGCATCTCTCTTTGAAATATATTCATCGCGAATAGTGTCGGGGAGCGGTTTATCGGCAAGGATCATCTCAAGAGCCTGTTGCCAAAATTTTATGCGCGCTTCGGTGAGCGTGCGCAAATCCCCTGTAGTTTTTTCAAGTGAACGAGTGTAGTATTCGAGAAGCTCGCTGATCTTGAGTACGCGCATAAGTCTTAAGCTTAGATACTCTTCGTCCCCGCGATTTTCGAGTATATATTTAGCAAGCAGTTTTTCAAGTTCAGGATTGTGAATAAGCATATAATTTAAAAATCTCGCCCAGCCTTCATATTTGTTCGAAAAATATACCGCGGAGCAATCAAGCATATATACTTCATTGTTTTTTATCCTAAAATTATGCGGTACAAAATCCTGATGAACAAGATATCTTGAATAACGATCTATTGTTTGTTTGTTGGATCTCAAAAATTCTTCTGCTGTTGAAAGCGTTGCGCTGAGACATTTCTCGTGATTGTTCGCAAGAATCTTTTTTTTGAAGTATTCGAATTTTTTTATGTTTTCCTCAGCATTAAAAACAGGAAATGTGTTCTTGATCGTTTTGAGGTGCTCAAATGTTGTTGCATGAAAAGCTTCCTGTGCTTCAAATGCGCGAAGTGCTAAAAAAAATTGTTCTTCCAATGTATGTGCCACAAAAATTTTTTCTTGTGGCACATACGAGGTGATCCAAACAAGAGAACCATCTTGCTCTCCAAAATAAAGTTCAGCAGGAAAAATAATCTCCTTTTTTGTGAAAGCGATGGTCTTTAAGAGGTCACGCGAGCGCTTCTCCATCTCGATCTCCTTTTTCCCTTCTAGGTGTTTACTTACCTTGATGATCACGCGCTCGTTAGTTTTTGAATGTTTACCCGCTATAACAAGCTTGTCTTTCGTCATGAGGTAGCGCTCACCGCTCATGTGAGGTTGGTGTTCATCAGTGGAGTAACCAAGAAATTGTAATTTTTTAGAAATTTCCTCGAGTTCGTGTATTTTCTTTGCTTGCCAGGATATTTCAGTTTTCGTTGATTTCACGGTAATTGTATCCTATAATGACAGCACCTTTTTTACAACTCCATGCAAACCGTCCTTGTTACGGGAGGTGCCGGATTTATCGGCTCCAACCTTATAGAATCGCTATTAAAACACCGTTCAGTGGGGCGCATTGTGTGTGTGGATAACCTAGACCCTTTTTATAACCCTGCGTTCAAAAAGGAGAACATCAAGCCATTTTTGAAAAACGAGAAGTTCAAGTTTTACAAAACAGACATTCGTAATCGCGCGGCACTCGCAAAGATCTTTGAAAATGAAAAACCAACATTTGTCGTACACTTGGCCGCAAAGGCAAACACCCGACTTTCAGTGAATGAGCCAGATGAATACCAGGCGGTAAATATTGTAGGGACGTTGAATTTGCTCGAACTCTCCAAAGATCACAAGGTCAAGAATTTTATTTTTATTTCCTCATCGTCAGTATACGGGAACAGCGCGGTTGCGCCTTTTGCGGAATCTGGTTTTACAGATCAGCCACTTGCTCCCTATGGTGCTAGCAAAAAAGCGGGGGAAGTTCTTGCGTATACTTATTTTCATAACTTCAAACTCCCCGTCACGTGTCTTCGTCTCTTCAATGCGTACGGTGAGCGTCAGCGCCCTGACCTCGTGATCTATAAATGGGTAGAAAATATTTTGAAAGAACAACCCATCGAGATGTCAGGTGCCGGGAAACGAGCGCGTGATTTCACCTATGTTGGGGACATTGTACGCGCGATCGAACTTGCGATGAAGCACGGCAAGGGCTATGAGATATTGAATATCGGGAATTCGAAACCGGTGTCGCTGATCACACTTCTTGCGCTCACGGAAAAAGCATTGGGCAAAAAAGCAGTAGTGAAAACTCGTCCGAGCCACCATGCAAGTGTGGAATCAACCTCTGCTGATATTCGTAAGGCTAAAAAGGTATTGGGGTGGGAACCAGAAGTTTCTCTAGAAGAGGGAATCGTGCGTTTTGTGAAGTGGTTACGTGACAACCGATTCAAGGATCTCATTTAGTGTTTTTATATGGGTTGCCCATGAGAACTTTTCCTTGAGAAGTTTTGTACCGCCGATAACGAGGTTCTCGGCGAGTTTTTTATCAGACAATAGTCGCTCGATTGCAGTTGCAAGCTCAGTGTCGTCGCCGGGTTTAACAAGGAGCCCTGTTTTTTCGTGATAAACAGCCTCGTTGGTCCCAGGGATGTTGGTTGCGATCATGGGGATTTCTGCGGCAAAGCTCGTGAGTACGGTGTGCGGAAGACCTTCGTATGTTGAATTCAAAACATACACTTCGGAATTTTTTCGAAGATGCCATGTTTCAGCACGAGATACCTTTCCGAGAAAGGTTACGCTATCAGAAACATTGGACTCCTTAGCAATTTTTTGTAGATTTTCGAGCTCTGGGCCGTCGCCAGCAATAACAAGAGATGCGTCGGGGAACTTTTTCTTTACTTTCGCAAGTGTACGGATAATACCATCGATGCCTTTCCATGCGACAAGGCGCGCCGTGGTCGCAATTTGGCGCGGAATGCGGGTAGTTGAGAAGGGTATGATCTCGGGATTTTCTGCTGCATTATAATTCACCACCGCATTTTCTCTTTTTACGCCATAGGTGCGAACAAGCGCTTCGCTTAGGTATACTGACGGGGTGGTTACGATCTGTGCGCAGCGAAGAACAAAACCCTGAATCATCATCATCAAATGGGTCTTAATGCCTCCGTCCGGTTTTTTCATAAACTCCTCGAGATTTTTTGTTGTGCGCCTGTGTTGGCTTGCGCGCTCCCATGCCTCATCTCCAACAAATTTTAAAACAAACGGCACTCCAGTAATCATATGGACGAGCGCCACAGGCAGACCCGCTGCCATTGCATTTTGGACATAGATAACATCTGTCGTTCTTGCTGCACGAAGTAGCTTTACAAAAAACACAGCAAGGCGAACAGGGAGAGGGCGACCTTTCCCCACAGGGATGAGTCGTGTCCCCGGGAATACATCCACGGTTTCCGATGAATTGGTGTAGGCGATAACAGTAATATCATGTGTTTTTGAAAGACGTTCACAGAGCGCCTTCGTGTAGGTTGCCGGGCCCCCAATTTCTGGAGGGTAAATGGGTGTCGCGATGATGATTTTCATGATTCCCTCATTCTACCATAGGGGTATTCCTTTATGATACTATGGATGGATGAAGGTTTTAATAATCTCTACTGACCGAAAAGTATTTGAAGAGGGAAGCGCAGTTCGCTCGCGCCTACTTGAGTACGGACGACTTGTCAACGAACTCCACGTTATTGTGTTCGCAAAGCGCACATCTGATTTTCGTAATGAAACGATACCACCCAACATTTTTCTTTATCCAACAAATTCTCTTGGAAGGTTTTTTCATGTCCCGTATGCAATCATTCGCGCGCTCAAGCTGAAACGGCGCGGAGTATCGATTGATGTGGTGACGACTCAAGATCCCTTTGAGGCAGGGTTCGCAGGGTTCATTATCTCGCACCTCTTGAATGCAGGTCTCCATATCCAAATTCATACTGATGTTATGAGTTCATATTTTGCACGCGAATCAATACTCAATCAAGCGCGCGTGGTTCTCGCAAAATTTTTACTTTCGCACGCAGATGCAATACGCGTTGTGTCCGAGCGAATCAAGAATTCTCTGTCACAGGTCAATTGTCAAAAGTCAAAAGTTTCCATACTCCCTATCTTTGTCGAAATAAAAAATGCGACTGATCTACAAGAAAGAGATCTCAAGAAAAAATATCCACAATTTGATTTCCACATACTTGTTGCGTCTCGCCTTACACGTGAAAAAAATATCAAAAGCGCTATTGAGGCTATGCGTTCTGTGGTGTCGAATCATCTAAAAATAGGACTTATTATCGTCGGTAGTGGTCCTGAAGAAGTGAAACTAAAGGAACTTGTTGCGTGCCTTAGTTTGGGGAAAAATGTGATATTTGAGGGCTGGCGAAATGACCTTTCCGACTACTATAAAACTGCGAATGTTTTGATATTGCCATCGTACTACGAAGGGTATGGCATGGTTGCTGTCGAGGCGCTTTCTCAAGGGTGCCCTGTTGTGATGACCGATGTGGGGTGCGCGGGCGAGGTTGTAAAAGATGGTGAAAATGGGCTTGTAGTGCCCGTAGGGGACACGGGAGCTCTTGCGGGAGCAATAGAGGGTCTCGTGTCAGGAAAGCTCAATTTAAAGGTTGAGCCGCCCAAACTTCCCACCAAGGAAGAATATCTAGTTGCCTACAAAAAGTCGTGGGATGACGCGCTCATTTAGGCGTCTAATCTGGAGCATATTATCGAACGCGCCAATGTGGTAATATATCGTTAATTGTATGCGACTACTTTTTATTACCCAGAAAATTAACGAGAATGATGACGACCTTGCATTTGTTGCATTGTGGGTTAAGGAATTCATCAATCAAGGTGCTTCGGTCAAGGTTATATGCCTTGAAAAGGGAGATTTTGACGACTCGTTCCCCGTATTTTCTTTGGGGAAAGAAAAGGGTTTTGGAAAAATAAAAAGAATATTTATTTTTTTAAAGTTAATCTTTTCTCTTAAATACGACAGAGTCTTTGTGCATATGAATCCAGAATATGTCACTCTTGGCGGATGGTACTGGTTCACTATGCGTAAGCCAATCTATCTTTGGTACACCCACTACACTACGCACATACATTTGAGGATATCTGGCATTCTCTGTAAGAGAATGTTTGCAGCAACACCGCAGAGTTTGCCGCAGTACGAAGGAAATCCAAAAAAGACTATAGTAGGACATGGTATAGACATGAATTTTTGGAAAGACGGTATTCCCAAAGAAATTACTGCATCTCCGTTTAATCTTGTTTCTGTACACCGGATTTGTCGATCAAAACGACTAGAGTTGGGGATTCTTGCATTGAAGCATTTACCTGAAGAGTACACGCTTACTGTATACGGTAGGGACGTAGAGAAGGATTACTACGCTGAACTCAATGATTTAGTCAAAAAAGAAGGTCTAGAGAAAAGAGTAATTTTTAAAGGACCCGTTCCTATGGGTAAATTAAAAAGTATTTATCCGTTATATCGCGTGATGATTAACATGGCTCAAGAGACGATAGATAAAACAATGCTTGAGGCAATGATTTTCGGTATATATCCGGTTACCACTCCAAGGAATTCAGAAGCTATTGGACTTCCTATATGCCCCGATAGTGAGGAGCCCAAAGAGATTGCAAGGTTCGTTCTTTCAGGGAAGTGGTCACAGTACGGAGCAGATCAATTAAGAAATATCGTTGAGGAGAGGCACAGTCTCAAGTCTCTTGTGAGCAAAATGAGCAAATTAATTGCAGAAGGTAATTAATGTCGCACCATGAAAACTAAAGGCAACATTATGATAATAGCGGGAGCAAGGCCAAATTTTATGAAAGTTGCACCACTTTGCCATGAATTGAAAAGATTGAAAATCCCGTATTCACTGGTGAATACGGGACAACATTTTACAAGAGAGATGTCAGATGATCTGCTAAAGGAATTTGGTGTTAAGCCGCATTATACTATTAACCCTCCCCATACGTCTGCCGTAGCGCAGTTTTCTGTAATTGTTGCAGAGCTTGGTAAGATTTTTGAAAAAGAAAAACCTTCTTTTGTTTTAGTGGTGGGTGATGTTAATTCAACGCTCGCAGGTGCGATCGTGGCAAACAAGATGGGAATTCCACTTGCGCACATAGAGGCTGGTCTCCGATCATTCAATCGAAAAATGCCAGAGGAGATCAACAGAATTATTGTTGATCAAATCTCAGACATACTTTTTGTTACTGAAGAAAATGGAGTGGAAAATCTAATGAAAGAAAAAGTGAATGGCAAAGTTTATTTTGTAGGAAATATCATGATAGATACGCTTAAAATGTTTTTGCCTGAAGTGCAAAAAACAAACGAAGAATTTTATTTCTGCACGCTTCATCGCGCGGAAAATGTGGATGACAAAGAAAGATTTATGGGAATACTTGATGCACTTGAAATCATTGCAAAGGACAACCAGATATATTTGCCGCTTCATCCACGAACAGAAAAAATGGCAAAGAGATTTATGCTAATGACCCGAATGAAGAAGATTTTTTCTTTACTCCCGCCACTTTCCTACAAAGAATCGCTTTTTTATCAAAAAAATGCGAAACTTGTTCTTACCGACTCCGGCGGGGTACAGGAGGAAACAAGCTTTCTTGGAACTCCCTGTATTACGCTTCGCGAGGAAACAGAAAGACCAATCACTGTAACGCACGGTACAAATGTTGTTGCTGGGGCGCGAAAAGCAGGCATCCTTAAAGTCTATGCAAAATGCAAATTAAGTAAACAAAAAACAGCGCTACCTCTATGGGATGGCAAGACTGCCAAGAGAATCTTGAGAATTATAACTAACTTTAAGTAATATTTTATGGGAAAATTATTTGCCGAAGAGAAGACAAGTCAGGAAATGACGAAAAAGGTCAAGGAGTGGTGGAATGCAAACCCGTTCACCTATCTTATGGATAATAAGGAAATTGTTCCAGATTGGGCATTTTTTCGCAATATTGATCGTAAAATAATTAAATGGATGCCTTGGGCGCAAAAAGGATACCCGCTTCTTTCGAATGTAATAGATTATTCTCAGCTTAAAGGGAAAAAAGTGCTTGACATTGCGGTTGGTACTGGGTGGACAACTGAAAATCTAGTAAGAGCTGGTGCCCACGTGACTGCAATAGATTTGACCCCTCAGGCTGTTGAATTAACTAAAAAGCGTTTGGAATTGAATCATGTTACAGCAGAACAGGTTATGGTTGCCGATGCACAAGAGCTACCATTTGCAGATGCAACATTTGATTATGTTTTGGCGTTTGGTTGTCTCATGCACATGCCAAACACACAAAAGGCGATTGATGAAATATATCGCGTACTAAAACCAGGAGGGCGATCTGCGGCAATGATGTACTACAAGCACTCGCTTCATTGGTGGTATTACATTTATTTAGGTAAAGGTATTTTGCGTGGAAAATTATTGTCCATGACACCCCAAGAACTTTCCAATCGCTACACGGATGGAGCGTACGAGAAAGGGAATCAGTTGACTAAATTTTATAGCAAAAAAGAGATTCATGAGTTATTCAAAAAATTCTCAGATTGTCACATTGAGATTTATGACACCACTACACCTGTTGATACATTTCCACATCGGTACTTGCCATTAGGAAGTTTTCTGCCAAAACAAATAAAACAGTGGATTGTTTGCTATCTTGGTCAGACCATCTGGGTTGATGTTAGGAAATAAAAATATATCAGAGAAAACATCATTATCATTAAGAGTCTTTTCGTTTATAGTACAATGTATTTGGTATGAATAAATATAAAAAAATTTTTAAAGAAGTGTACAGTGATTTAGGGAAGTTCTCTCTTCCTTATACTGTTGACATAAAGAGATTTTGTTATTCATTAAAGCTTCTTGATTGTAACGGTCTGATTGAAGGAAAGTGCATTTTGGACTTGGGTAGTGGTGTTGGGATTATGGCTATTGCATTTTCACGCCTGGGCGCACGAGTGACAGGGATTGATAAGTTTATTTTCCCCTCAGTAGGTGAAAACCCGTATCGTGTTTCTGATTTTAAAAAACTTGAGCAAATATGGCAAGACAGTGGTGTTCAGATTATTGAAGGAGATATCATTGATAAGCCACTACCGTTCGCAGATCAGTCGTTTGACGTGGTGAACTTCGACGCAACAATTGAGCACCTCGTAGAGTCGCCAAAGCAACTCTTTGGTGAAGTGCATCGCGTACTCAAACCAGGTGGTATATTTCTTGTAACGACACCAAATTTGGCGAATTTATTGCGCCGAATTCGGTTTGTTTTCGGGCTCACTCCTTATTGGGATATAAAAGATTATTTTGAAAGCTACCCTCACTTTACTGGGCATCGTCGCGAATTTACTGTTTATGAACTACGGAGCATGCTTGAGTGGTCGTCATTCAAGGTCACCGAAGTAAAAACAGCGAACATTTTTTTTGAAGTGAAGCGTTTTGTCGTTCCGCGGAAATTTATTGGGCAGTTGTGCAATACTCTTTCTCTCCCTTTTCCAGATATGAGAGAAATGATTTATATGTTGGCAAAAAAAACATAATATGTGTGGCATAAATGGCTTCAATTTCATAGATAAAGGTTTGATTCACGAAATGAATGAAACAACGAAGCATCGTGGCCCAGACGATACAGGTGTTTTTTTGTCTAAAAATTATTCTCTCGGACACAATCGCTTGTCCATTATTGATTTAAGCCAGGCTGGTCATCAGCCAATGCATAGCGAGGATAAACGCTACACCATTGTTTATAATGGAGAGGTTTATAATTTTTTGGACATTAAAAAAGAGCTTATTGCGAAAGGGTATAAATTTGTATCTCATACTGATACAGAAGTAATTTTATGTGCGTACGAAGAATGGGGAAGTGGTTGTCTGGAGAAACTTAATGGAATGTTTGCGCTTGCCATATTGGACAATCAAACCGGGCAATTGTTTTTGGCGCGCGACAGGGTAGGGATAAAACCGCTTTATTATTATTGTAAGGATGGAATATTTATCTTTTCCTCAGAAGCGAAAGCTATTTTCAAGCACAAGATAGATAAAACTATAAATAAAGACGCTTTAAATATTTATTTTCGCCTTTTATATATTCCAGCTCCGCTCACCATATGGGAAAATATTTACAAACTTGAGCCAGGACATTACGCTTTTGTTGAAGGAGGAAATATAAAAATTGAGCGTTACTGGGGAATAGATGAAAAACCCCTTATCTACGACAAGAAGTATATAGAGTCTGAAATTTCAAATTTGCTGACTGACTCAATTAAAATGCAGTTGGTGTCTGATCGGTCCGTGGGAGTATTTTTGTCTGGTGGAATAGATTCGACGATTATCGCGGGCGTAACTAGTTCATTCTCAAAAAATATAAAAACATTTTCTGTTGGGTTTGAGGAAACAGCGCAGGCGGAGAAATATAACAATGATGCAAAAGTTGCACGAAGGACAGCTGAGTACTTTAACACAACTCATACTGAGCTCACTTTGTCTGCAAACGATGTTAAGAGTAGTTTAGAAGATGCTATTTATCATATGGATGAGCCGATATCAAACCACGTGCAGGCTGTTAATCTTTTGCTTGCTCGTGAAGCTTCAAAGCAGGTGGCGGTTGTTTTGGGCGGGGATGGTGGAGATGAATTATTTGGGGGATATGAACGCTATTATTATAATTATTTGATAGATCGTTTCCAAAAAATACCAAAGTTTTTAAGAAAAAATATAATAACAGAAACTATCTTTAGGACGGCGAGCAAAAGTAGTCTTTATGAAAAGATAAATACTCCACCAGGGGTTTCTCGGTACCTAAACTTCCTCGCTCAAAAAGAAGATCAGATAGGATTGTTTCTTCGAAAAGAATACAATAATCCTGACGCAATAAAGGAATGGTATGAAAAATTATATTTCTCTACTGTCGACGAAAAGAACTTTACGAGGCAATTTATGAGAACAGATTTATTTTCATGGTTGCCAAGCGAGTCGCTTGTGAGGTCTGACAAAATGTCTATGGCATCGGGGCTTGAGCAACGTGTTCCTTTTTTGGATCATCGGTTAGTTGAATTAGCGGATCGTATCCCCCTTGAATATAAAATAGGCGGGAAAGGAATGCATATAGGGAAAGCAGGTACTGGATACAAAGGAAAAGATATTCTTAAAAAGGCGATGTCGAAATATTTGCCGGATTTTGTGCTGGACCAGCCCAAGTGGGGATGGTTTTCCCCCGCAGCGAAATGGATACGAGGAGACCTGAAGGGTTATTTTGAAGAAGTTTTGTCTCCGTCCTATTGCGAGGGTACAAAAGATATGTTTGATTTCGACGCAATTCAAAAAATCTTGAAAGACCATCAATCAGGACAGAAGTACGCCCTAAACACCCTGTGGTCAATTTTTACTTTCCAGATTTGGTATAAGCGTTTTATGGAATAAGTTTATGAAAATACCTTGCAGTGTAGAAATTTTGACCCTAAACTCTGAAAAGACATTGGAACGTTGCCTTAAAAGTGTCCTCGATTTTGAGGATATAATTGTTCTTGACGGTAATAGCACCGATGGGACAGTTGAACTGGCCAAAAAATATGGCGCACGCGTCATTTCTCAAACTGATGTACAAGAGAAAGAGGTGAAGATTAGCGATTTTTCAGCAGTCCGCAATAAAGGGATTCAGCAAGCGAGATACCAGTGGTTTCTTTTTATCGACAGCGACGAATACCTTTCTCCCGAGGCAGTGGCTGAGATACGAAAGATCGTTGCTCAAGGAGACCGCAATGCATATTATGTGTATAGATTACCAAGAAAGTGTGTTGTGAAAGGTGAGATAGTGGAGCGTTCATCAACATACCCAAATTATCAGACGCGTTTTTTCTACATTCCAGCAACTTCTGGCTTTATAAAAAAAATTCACGAAAGAATCAGTGTGAAAGAAGGGTACGAAATAGGGACATTGAAAAACCCTGAGTATGTTCCCATGGACGACATCAGTATCTTAAAGGAAAAGTGGCGCAACTACGCCAAAATGCAAATTCGCGTGATAAAAATAACACCTAAAACATTTCTCAATCTTCTTTTTAGTAATTCTCTCATTTTTGTGAAATACTTAATAAAATACGCGCTGACATTCATGAGCGGGGCAGGGAAGAGGATGCCATTTTTGCATGAATGGTATAATGCCTATTATCATGTATGGTTGGTACAAGAAGCATTTATTAGTTTAATAAAATGCAAAAAATAAATATGAAACCATGGGAATTATTTTTTAAAAATAGGATAAGTAAGCTTTTTTTAGAAAAAAAAAGCGTTATTGATATTGGTGGAGGGCTTAGAATAAGTTCTAAAAAAGGCAATCGCTATGACGAGAGTCGCCAATGGCTGTTGCCGTTAGTTGAAAAAGTTGATTATAAAATATTAGATCCAGTTCCCGATTACGAACCGGATATTGTCGGCGACATACACGCATTGCCATTTGCAGATAATTCGGTTGATGCGATTATTTGTCTGGCAGTTTTGGAGCATGTGGAGGACCCAGTAAAAGCTTGTCGGGAGATTTATAGAACTTTAAAACCCAGAGGGTATGCTTTTGTGTATGTTCCTTTTTTATATTATTATCACGCAGAAAAGGCGTACTATAAAGATTATTGGAGATTTACAGAGGATTCAGTCAGAATGATATTCAAGGATTTTTCGCAGTTGGAAATTTGCTCAGTCCGCGGTGCTCTGGGGACATGGATCAGAATCAGTCCCTTGGGGCGGTTTAAATTTGTTGAAAATTTATTTTATTTTTTTGATAAAATTTTTGACAAAATAAATTCAAAACAAGTCAGCGGGTACAATATATTTTTAGTTAAATGAAATTAATTTATCTCGCAAATATCCGACTCCCTACAGAAAAAGCACATGGAATTCAGATTATGAAGATGTGCGAGGCTTTTGCGAATACACAAGATATGGAAGTGGAACTGGTTATTCCACAGCGTCTTAACCCAATCAAGGAGAACCCTTTTGTCTATTATGGAGTGAGAGAAAATTTCACCATTACAAAAATCCCAACCCTCGACCTTGTTTCTTATGGAAAGATAGGTTTCTTTTTACAAGTATTATCTTTTTCCTTTTTTGCGCTCTTCTACACACTTTTTTCTGGAAAAGCCCATGTGATTTATTCTCGTGACGAATTGCCTCTGTACATCCTCAGTTTTTTTAAAAAGAATATTTTTTGGGAAACACACGCGAAAAAGGATAATTTTTTCGCTGTTCGCGTGTTGCATTCCGCGCGCGGGATTATCTCTGTCACTCAGGGTCTAAAGGATTTTTATGTTACAAAAGGTGTGAATAAGGAAAAGATTCTTGTGGCATCTGACGGTGTGGATATTCGACAATTTGATACAAAGAAAAACAATACGGAGTCAAGAGAAGGTTTTGGACTCCCAAAGGACAAAAAAATCATCGGCTATGTCGGTAAATATAAGACTATGGGAGAGCCGAAAGGGGTAGATGATTTGATTACGAGTTTTACTCAAGTCCTAGTATCTGCACTGGATGCATTCCTGCTACTTGTCGGAATAAATGAGAATGAGGTCACGGAGGTGAAAAAAGTATTTCAGCGTGCAGGAGTCGGTGAGGAGCATTATAAAATCGTTGCTCATCTCCCCCAGCAAGAAGCATTCATGTATATGAAAGCGTCTGACGTGTTGGTGATGAATTATCCCAATACTCCACATTATGCACACTACATGTCACCACTCAAGCTTTTTGAATACATGGCGAGCGGTGTGCCGATTATTACTACAGACCTGCCATCCGTGAGAGAAATATTGAATGAAAGCAACGCCCTTATTGTCAAAAATGAAAATGTTGACGGTTTATCAAAGGGTCTGTGCTTTCTCTTGGAAAATGCCGAATTTTCGGCTAAGATTGCTGAACAGGCGCATAGAGATGTGCAGAATTATACGTGGAAAAAGCGGGCTGCTGCGATATCGTTGTTTATGGGAATATAATGAAAAACATTAAATACAAAAGGATTTGTTTTATTTTTGGCACAAGGCCTGAAATAATCAAAATGGCACCCGTGATCCACGAGTGCATCAAGCGAAAGGTGCCTTTTTTTGTATTGCATACTCATCAGCATTACTCTGAAAATCTCGATAAAGTTTTTTTTAAGGATTTGAACTTACCATTTCCTAAATATAATCTCGAGATTGGTTCGGGGTCTCATGGGGCTCAAACGGGGAAAATGCTCATAGAGATTGAAGGAATTTTGATAAATGAAAAACCAAACATTGTGCTTGTTCAAGGAGATACGAATACTGTTTTAGCGGGAGCGATTACAGCGACAAAACTTCATATCCCTGTTGGGCATATAGAAGCAGGGTTACGGTCTTATGACCGTCAGATGCCTGAGGAATTGAATAGGGTAATGGTTGATCATATTTCTGATTTTTTATTCACTCCAACCAGAGAATCAAAAAATATTTTACTTAAAGAAGGGATCGATGCTAAAAAAATATTTTTTGTTGGCAATACTGTCGTTGATGCTGTTAAGCAGAATATAAAAATTTCTGATTCATCTCGTGTACTAAAAACAATGGGCTTGTCGCCTAAAAAATATTTTCTAGTGACAGCACATCGCCAAGAAAATGTTGACAACAAAGAGCGTCTTGAGTCTCTTTTAAAAAGTCTTATGCTTGTCAGTAAAAAATATAACATGCCCATCGTTTTTCCAGTTCACCCGCGAGCAAGTAAAATGATCAAACATTTTGGAATTCAAGTTGATGATACTGTTCGATTTGTAGAGCCAGTTGGGTACCTTGATTTTCTTCAACTAAGTAGTAATGCCCGGTTACTCCTTACTGATTCTGGAGGACTGCAAGAAGAAGCGTCGATTCTAAAGGTCCCTTGTGTCACCTTGCGTGATAATACTGAGCGCCCAGAGACACTTATTGGGGGCGGAAATCGTATTGCTGGAGTTTCGCAAAAGCGTATTTTGAAATGTGTTCAAGAGATAATGGATAATAAACAATCAATCAAATGGGGGACGCCATTTGGAAAAGGTGACGCTTCTCAAAAAATGCTTAATATTATTTTGAAACATATATGAAAATATTAATGACCAGTGATACCTTCTTGCCCTTGATTGGTGGGGCGGAAATTCATGTTCAAAATTTAATTGAAGAGCTTGAAAAAGATGGAAATAGTATTGTGTTGGTGACCAACGAAACGAGGGTGAGCGATTTCGATAAAAGTCATTCAGTAATAAGAACACCTTGGAATAGAAAAGGAATCTTGCCTCTTTTTTTGTTGCTCTGGCATGAGTCAAAAGAAGCTGATATTATCCATTGTCATTATTCTTACCGTCTTTCTGCTGTTGCGTGTATTGTTGGTAGATTGCGCAATATACCTGTGGTGGTAGTTTTGCATGGCTTAGGTACTCTGAATATTCCTCATGCTGAATTTATTTATCGCACTATTCATTCGATTTACAGATATATCTCCCTTGTTTTTTCAACACATATTATTTCTACATCTGATGACCTTGCGCAGGTCGCTCGAAAGTATGTTTCAAATAAAAAGATTAGCATTATCTTAAATGGCTATGATAAAGAAAAGTTCAATACCAATGTTTCTATTTCCGATAGTCTCAGGAAACAATATGAAAACAACCACGTTATTTTAACCGTGCGTCGTTTGGTTCCTAAAAATGGAATTCATTTTTTAGTCGAAGCAATCCCGTATATTGTTGCAAAAATCCCAAACATTAAATATGTCATGATTGGTGATGGTAGAATGAGGGAATATATTGAAGAACGAATTAATAAACTAGGTATTCAGAAATATATCGATATGCTTGGGTCGGTCGAAAATGATCAAATTCCTGCGTATTTGAAGCTTGCTGAGGTGGTAGTGTTCCCGTCGACGGCAGAGTCGTCGAGTATCGCGTGTGCAGAGGCGATGGGGATGGGGAAGGGTATTGTTGCAAGCAGGGTCGGGGGTCTTCCGGAGCTTCTTGGTAAAAACGAGGAAAGGGGGAGACTTGTGCGCCTTGTGTCATGGGAGGGGTCCAATTATGACGCACCGCTCTCGCTCGGAAAAGAACGATATCAAGAATTGGCGGATGTTATTAGCGAAAGTATCTTGACTCCCGATATTACGAGAGCTACAGCTGCCCTGCAATATGCAGAAAAAGAATTAAGCTGGGAAGCTATTGGCAAAAAGACATTAGCTGTATACTCTAGTCTAATAAACAGAAATGAAAAGTAATGATATAAAAAATTTTTACAGCGATTATGCTGATGAAATCATAGAAAAAAGATTGCGCTCGCCATATCGTTTACGTCAATACGCGCACATTAAACAATATGAAAGCATATTGAATTTTGTTGCCCCCGGCATGAAAGTACTCGACGCAGGGTGTGGGGAGGGGGTACTCTCTGTTATGATGGCTAAAAAAGGTGCGATAGTTACAGGTTGCGATTTGTCTAAACCAAATGTAGATAAATCCAAAATGTATGCAATTGAAAGTAGAGTAGGAGACAATACGAATTTTTTAGTTGGCGATGCAGAAGAATTGCCATTCCCAGATAATACATTCGATCTCGTGGTTAGTTCACACGTACTTGAGCATCTCCCAGACTTTGATCAGGGATTAAGAGAGATAATGAGGGTCACCAAAAAACGCGCTGTTATTGCGATACCAACAGTTTTAAATCTATGTTCACTTGTTCAAGTAGGACATGGATGGTTTTATTTGAAGGGTCCAAAATCTTTTTTTGCACTACCTTTTGGTTTCCTAAAAACATTTATCGCATTTCTTTTTAATAAAGAGGGTGTCAATGAATCATATGCTGGAAATGATGCGGTACCACATGTTTTTCGTTTTCCATCGGTGATGAAGGAAAAAATAAAAAAGAATGGTTTTAAACTCATTTCGTATGAAGCATCAAGTATTTGTTTGCCTTATTTTGAATTCTTGTTACCATTAATAAAAATTCTAGATAAACACAAAAGCAAAATGATATTGAGGGGGCTTGGTTATGGGACTACGTTTGTGGTTGAAAAGTAGCTGGTATTCTGTTAAACTGTCGCTAAATATAGTCATTATGAATGATACTAATTTGAGAAAAATTAAGGCAATCCTGTTTGATTTGGATGGTGTTCTCGTAAATATGCCAGACGGGCACTACGTGGCACTCAATAAAGCACTTGACCTCTTTGGTGTGTGTATTAACGAGGATGAACACTATGCTCATTTTAATGGGTTACCAACAAAAAAGAAGCTAGAGGAACTTGAGGAACAAAAGCGTCTACCAGTTGGTCTGAGAGAATTTATTAATGGAATAAAACAGAAGTACACAAAAGAAATTATTCCCAATTATTGTGTTCCAGATTATTCAAAAATTATTCTTCTGCGCCATCTTAAAGAACAAGGATTCAAACTTGGGTGTTGCTCAAATTCCACAAAAGAAACACTTCACTTAATGTTGAAATCTGCTCAACTTTTTGAATTCTTTGATGTAATCATTGGAAATGATGAAGTTACAAACCCGAAACCAAGCCCAGAGATATATCAGGTGGCGTTTGAGAAACTCCGTGTTTCGCCAGAAGAGTGTATCATCATCGAAGATTCCCCTCACGGCATTGCATCGGCTAAAGCGAGCGGTGCGACAGTTTACGAGGTTCGAGATGTCGATGACGTAACCCTGTCCTTGTTTGAAAAAGTTTTATCAAAATAAATAAACTATACTATGCTTAATATTGTAATCCCCATGGCTGGGAAAGGTTCTCGTTTCCAAGATGCTGGCTACGCATTTCCTAAGCCACTTATTGATATCAATGGTGAAACGATGATCGAAGTCGTTATCAGAAATCTGAAACCTAAATGTGAGCATAAATTTATTTTTATCTGTCAAAGGGAGCATTATGAAAAATATGATCTTCATAATGTCTTAAAGAATGCGACTGATAATAATTTCGAGGTTATTCTGTTGAATGGCATTACGCAAGGAGCCGCTTGCACAGTTTTGGCTGCTGCACAATATCTTAACAACAATGACGATTTAATTATTGCCAATTCTGACCAATATGTTGAGTTTGATATCAATGACTTCATAGAGAATTCCCGCAAAGATAACAAAGACGGACTCATCATGACATTCAAAGCAAGTCACCCAAAGTGGAGCTATGTTCGCATCGATGACACAGGAAAGGTCCTCGAGGTTGCAGAAAAGAAAGTGATCTCTGACAAGGCAACTGTAGGCATCTATTATTACAAAAAAGGCAGCGATTTTGTGGAAGGGGCACAGGCGATGATTCATAAAGATATTCGCCACAATAATGAATTCTATGTATGTCCTGTATACAATGAGCTTATTCTTAGTGGGAAAAAAATTTATATCTATAACATTGACGCAGGAGAAATGCATGGGCTCGGGACACCAGAAGATCTGGATGCATTTCTGAAGAAAATAGAGGAAGGAAAAATAGAAATATAATGCATATTGCGGGTAATAAAAAAGAAGGGAAAGAAGACAGGATACTTGTGTGTGTTCCTTCTTACAACGCAGAAGAGTCTATCGTTGCAACCATAGAAAGTGCGCTCAACCAGTCAATAAAAAACTTTAAAATTTTGGTTGTTGATAACTGCTCAACCGATAATACTGCTGAAGTTGTTGAAAGGATGCGTCACGTCACTGATAATTCTAAAAAAATAGAATTCATTGCAAATCCCTTAAATCTTGGGCGGATTCAAAACTGGAATAAATGCATCGAATTGTTTTTGTCGAGCGACTTTGATTACCTTAAATTTCTGTTTACTGGCGATACGCTACAGAAAAATGGCCTCGAGATGTTGCTAAATGGCTTCAAGAAGTATGACGGTAAACTCGGGATTGTTGTTGCTGGATATAGTGCCACTGAAAAAGATTTAGTGAAAAAAGCTCAGATGTTCAGTGGGGAAAAATATTTAACTCCTAAGGACGGGCTGATGTTTTTTGTAAAAAATGGGAATTGGGTTGGAGCCCCGCTTTCGTGCATGTTCTCCAAAAATGCAGTACGCGAAATTAGCTTTAACGAGAGTTTTGATTTTACTTCTGACTATATGTTTTATATAAATTTAGTTTCCAAGTATAATGCTTTGTGTATTGATAAAAACATCGGCAATTTTTCTTTGCTACAAAGGAAGCATTTACAAAAATATAAGGCTAGTTTATTTGCTAAAATTGAGGAAATACATGCAAGATATTTTGCGCTAGCAAGATTAAAGAAATACATTTCAGATCCAGAAGAAAAAGCATTAACAAGCTACTTAAATAAAGAAAGTGCAAAAATTATTATATTTCATACATCATTTTTAGATTCATTAGATATATTTTTATATAAAATAAAAATGTCACTCAGCAGTGTGTGGCATAGGGTTCGGTAGGTTAAAATAAGTCTTTACTCATGATTATTTTTGCTCACCGCGGAATGAAGAACGAGATGCCAGAGAACACTATGCCAGCGTTCAAAAAAGCTTTTTCCTATGGTTTTGGTATCGAGTTTGACGTAAGGATGACTTTGGATAAAAATGTCGTTGTTATTCATGACAGGGACCTGTGGAGAATAACAGGGGAACACATTGATGTATCCTCCGTGTCTTTGGTAGAATTGCGTAAACTGAAGATTGGTAGTCATCTTAATCCGCAGTTTGTGGATACCATGATACCGACACTTGATGAAGTTTGTAAACTAATAATAAGTAATTTACCTGTTGGTCAAAAAGCTGCTATTCATTTAAAACAAGAAGAACAGACAGAAGAAATGTTGCAATCACTGTCTCGAGTTTTTAAAAACTTTGATTTGTATCAAAAAGCTTTTATTTTTGACATGACTCTTGAAAATGCAAAAAAACTTAGAAGAATAAACAATAAAATCCCAATAGCTTTATCTGTCGGAGAGTGCAATTATAGTCCAACAGTGTATCTTTGGGATGAAATAGCTTCTAGTCTCGATAATTTTGATTACGTATGGCTTGATGAATGGAAATCACAAGGTGAAATCCTAAACAAGGTTTTAGTCGACAAAATCAATAATACCAGAAAAGAAATTTATGCAATTTCCCCAGAGCTACACAAAGAACACGGACATCCGCAATCAGAAGAGGGATATGAAAATGTCTGGAAAAATTTGAATAAATGGGGAATTAGTGGTATATGTACTGCATATCCTGATAAATTAAAAACGATTCTAACTTCAGAAGCTCAACTGGTTTATAAAGACTAGTTTTATAAAATATGGAAAAACAATTTAGTAACAAGGAGGTGGTAGACATGGTGCACAAAGCGAATGCCAAAGCTCACGATTATCATTCAGAAATGCATGATAGGAATGTGCCCTACATACATCGGCCTAGTACGCGTGCGTACTACTGGCAGTTATTAAAGGATGCATGTAATAACAGTGGTAAAGATTTTAAGAATGCCTCTGTTCTTGAAGTTGGGTGTGGAACTGGAACTTTCACAGACTTAGTGTTATTAAATGGCGCTTCAAAATTTTATGGCATAGATTTAAGCCCAAAAATGATCAATGTGGCTCGTTTGAAAACAAAAGACAGCAGAGCTGTTTATGAGGTTGCTGCGTTGGAATTTTTTGCCGATAAACATAAAAATGAATTTGATATAATTTTTAGTGCGTCTTTTCTGCATCACTTGGTTGATATTGAGCAGGGGGTTCAGTTGATAAAATCGATGCTAAAACCGGGCGGTGTTTATGTTGGCTTGCATGAACCCACGACTTCAAGACGATTCACTGTAATAGAAAGAGTTGATAATGATCTTCAGTATTTGTTCGGTTATTCTGGTTCAATATATACACCTTTGCACACAAGAATCAAAAATTTACTGAAAAATGTAGTTATAAGCATCTCCATGAGAGTAAAAGCACTCAATTTCTTATTGGACGGTTACATAAAGACAAAAAAGTACATTAAACATAAACTTGGAATAAGTGGCAGCCTAACAGGAGAAGATATTCAGACTGAATCGAGAGTTAATTATGTTGATTACCAGTTAAATAATGAATTTTCTCTGATAAAAAAAATAGGTTCTTTCGGCAAGGTGGTCCCGTATTGTTACTTAGGTTTTGTGGAATTGATGAAAATTTCAAAACCATTAAATCACGAGATGTTTATAATGGTAAATAAAAAATAAGGTGCTTATACAAATAGGAGCATTATGGAGCATAAAATAAAAATTGCTATACAAAATCCGATGTTCTGTGACTTAACAAATGTCAACGGATGGACTCTGAATTTTATAAAGATGTACAAACCCGTCATCTTTGTCTCAAATATAAAGTATATAAGATATTTACCGAAGTTTTTTTATAAACACAAATTAAACCCATTTTCTTTTAGGGTTGTTTTTTCTCAAAATAAACTAAATACCTTGGCGGACGCGCTAGTTTGTTTTAACGGTAATTCATATCTCGAGGAAAATTGGCCAATAAAAGGATTTAAAAAGTTAAAAGTGAATCACCTTATGGATTACACATTTTACCCTTCACTTAGTCATGAAATTTTAAAAGCAAATGGGGTTGATTATGTGTTTGGGTATAATGAACATGATAAATATTGCAACTTTTTTAAAGAGAAATACCCATCTTTTATAGGCAGAGTTATTCCAGTGCCGTTTGGCTTTGGTGAAAGATTTAAAAACATAAAACTTTTTGAAGAAAGAAAAAACAAGTGTCTTGCGCTTGGTTCAGTTAATTCGTTTGATGATCCTGTTCATAATATAGATGCGCTCAAGGAGACAAATGATTTTTTCTTGAAACGAGGGGAAAAATTTATGCATAAATTTAGACGAATGCTTAAGGAAAATGAAGAGAAATTAAAAGATATAATGGATAGCAAGCTACCAGATTACCCACAGACAAAAAACTTTAAGTACGATATCGTTAAAACACTCAACGATTACAAGATGTTTGTTAATTGCGAAAGTTTGCAATATTTCCCTTCAGGCAAGACTTTTGAGGGTCCTGCAAGCGGTTCTGTTTTAATTTGCTCGGATCATCAGTGTTTTTCTGATTTAGGTTTTATCGACGGCGTTAATTGTATCAAGCATAGGGAGTTTGATATTGACGATTTCAAAAAAAAGGTTACTTATTATTTAAATAATCCTGACGAGCTGAAGAAAATACAACAAGAGGGAACACGAATGGTGAGGGATAATTTCAGCCATAAAAAAATTGCACAGTATGTGCATGAAAAAATAATCCAACTGATTTTGAAAACTAAAGGCGAGAAATCAAAATCCAGGATTATCGGACAGTAATTATTATGAAACAAACTCCAACTATTTCAGTTTGCACGATTGTTAAGAACGAGCGCGATCGTATCGATGATTTTCTTGCCTCTCTTGTTGATTTTGCTGATGAGATTGTTGTTGTCGATACTGGTTCAACGGATGACACATGCGCATGTATAGAGAATTTTATTTCTGTACATAAATCGGCAAATATACGATTCTTCAAATATACGGCTACCGGAGGATTTCATTATGGTGTCGCAAAGAACTTTTCCATAGATAAGGCAACAAAAAACTACGTTATTGTTCTTGATGCAGACGAAAGGCTGAGTGATGAATTTAAGCAAACCGTGCACAGTTTTCTTTCGGACCAAAACCCCAACGTGGCGAACGTTGTCAGGAAAGATGAATTGCTACCGCACCTCATTGATTTTCCTGAGCGGATTATAAGGCGCGATTCGGGGATACGGTATGGTGTAGATGATTTGGCTAAGGTTCATGAACAGCTCGTACATACAGCCACCGTAAAGAGCTTCCCCGGGGTTGTTTGGCATGAACAGCGTTGGAACCATTATATTATGCGTCCTCAGCGGATTTTTTTTCAACTTGAACTCCAGATTGACCGTATTCCAAAGACAAAAAGTTTCTTCGGGCATTTTTTGCGCGGGATTTGGTATTTTTTCTATCGTTTTAAGAAAATATATTTTACCCGCAAGCTTTACAAAGATGGTGTTCTCGGATTTAAATACGCTTTCATGCGAGCATTTGATGCGTTTCTTGTTGAATTGTTTGTTGGACTCAAACCATCTGATGGGGGACAGTACTGGAGTATAATTAAAAAGTAACAACGAGGTAACTGTCAAAAATTTACTGTCGATTTAAATCGATAGTAGATTTTTGGTTTCATTTTGTTTTATTTTCCCCCACATAATGTAGTTGATAACAAACCCAGAGGTAACCGAAAGTAGTCTGCTGAAAATAACGCCATTAATACCAAATGTTCCTACAAAGAGAAGGACAGAAGTTATGAATATGATCCCCGGTACATTCCATAGATAGAGCATCTTTTTTGGTATAAATGTAATCTTTGATCCTATTGCTGCACCGAAAATTACTTGTGGTAATGATAATGCAATTACGAGGGAGAATAATTGTGAAGAAAATACAGAATCAAGGTATTTGGGAAAAAATATTTGATAAATATATGGCGCAATAAGAATATATGCAAAAGAAATAAAAGCCCCAAGTACAAACAATATGAAAATTCTTTTTTTTAGAACCCCTTCGATTTCAAGTGAGGACCGAGTTGATAATTTTGGTATTGCGAGTGTGGGAATATTATTTAAAAGACCTCTTATTTGCGCGACTGGCGCAAGTGCAAAAGAGTATAGTGCAAGATTGACTGGACCAAGATAGTGAAAAACAAGTAATCCATCTATAGAGCCGATAAGGGCATCGAATATGTTGATCATACTTGAGTGTTTCCCGTAAGGAATGGTTTCTGGGTCAATTTTGTTGTTCGGAGGGAATTTTTTAATGGTGACTATAAAAAAAACAAAACGAAACAATGTCCATGATGCAAAATATACAAAGAGGATTATGAATAAATTTTTTGTAAAAAATAAACTTCCAGCCATCGCAATAGCACTACCAATTTGGCTGAGCGCCGCATAAGTGGATGACAGATGGAACAGTTTCTTGCCATTTAAAAGGGCATTATAGATTCCAAATGAATCCATAAAAGGTGAAAATCCCGACGCAATCAAAAAGGATATAGCGAGGGTGTTATTCCCGTTGATGTAGTAATAGATTGCTATGCCTATACCGCTGACGGCGCTGAGAATACCCCATTTTATTTTTGTTTTTAGAGCAGGAATGAGTACCCCTTCAAAATTGCGGGCTACTGATTGAAGTACTGCAGAGTCCATTCCCCTCAATGTTAGTATGGTGAGGAGTCCTGTTATTGATAGAACATATTTGTACGTTCCGTATGTCTCTTTAGGTATAAGGTTCGCAAAAGCGATTGCTAGCGAAAAGATAACTACAGAAGAAGTGATTTGCCCTGAACCAAGCCAAAAACTGCCTCTTGCCAGATACACCATATCCGTTTTGAAGTATTTTTCGCTTTTGCGCAGGAGGCGATGGATATACATTTTCACATGGTCGATGAGTTTTTTCATATATTAAGTATGCTACAACATTCCTGCATTGTTGGGTAGTTTGGCGCAGGGCAGCGACATGGTATTATATTGACGCTATGAATATTCATAAGATTTTGGCGAATGCGGTCGTAATCGTGGGCTTCGCCCTAGTGCCGTTTATTCCGTTTGTCGTGCTCGGGGGAAACACATTTTTCCCTTATATCGTTGGTAAAAATTTCGCCTTCCGCATAATTGTTGAGATTATGTTTTCTGCGTGGATCGTTCTTGCGTACATCAATCCTGCGTATCGTCCAAAGAAAAGCTATTTGCTTGGCGCGTTTGTGGCGCTCCTTGGTATCATCACAATCTCTGCCATTTTTGGTGAAAATCCTGCGAAGAGCTTCTGGTCCAATTTTGAACGAATGGAGGGTGTTGTGACTTATTTTCACTTATTCGCATATTTTATTATTGCGTCTACTGTTCTTACGGTGCGCAATCTATGGCGACCATATCTTAACCTTCATCTCGCCACGGGTGTTGCAATGGCGATTTATGGCGTGTTCCAATGGGCTGGCGATCTAGAAATCGTGCAGGATGGCATGCGTGTGAATGGGACACTCGGCAATGCGGCGTACCTCGGCACTTATGCACTTTTCAATGTTTTTCTTGCAGCATTTTTTATGGTGCGCGAAAGTTTTACCACCACAGAGGAGAAAGTGCGCGTGGCGATGTATGGCGCAGTCGTCGTTCTTCAAACATTTGTGCTGTACCATACGGCCACGCGTGGCGCAATGCTCGGGCTCCTTGCAGGAGCTGGACTCGCAACGCTTCTCATTGCGCTGTTCGAGCGTGAAAAAAAGATTATCCGCAACGGCGCGATAGGAGTTCTTGTGGCGCTCACTATTTTTGTCGCTGGGTTTATTGCAATGCGTGACGCATCGTTTGTGCATGAAAGTCCTGTGCTCTCGCGCTTCGCAGCGATATCGCTCACCGAGCAAACCACGAAATCGCGCTTTATGATCTGGAATATGGCGTACCAAGGTTTCAAGGAGCATCCAGTGCTTGGGTGGGGGATGGAGAATTTTAATTATGTCTTCAATAAGTACTATGACCCAAAGATGTATGGACAGGAGCAGTGGTTCGACCGCGCGCACAACGTGTTTTTTGATTGGCTTATTGCAGGCGGGTTGCCCGCACTCCTTGCATACCTCGCACTCTTTGCGTGTGCGGTGTATTGTATTTGGCGCCGCGCCGATGAACTTTCAGTCGTTGAAAAAAGTGTTCTTACCGGTCTCCTTGGCGGATATTTTTTTCAGAACCTTTTTGTGTTCGATAATATTACAAGCCTTATTTATTTTGGAACGATCCTTGCGTATGTTGAAGGTGTGAGTTACAAAACTCCCGCCTTTGTAAAGGAAAAAAATATAAAGAAACCAATGGCAGGCGAGGAAGATCTAACATTTATGGTTTCTGGCGGCGCTCTCATCCTCGCGCTCATGCTCGTCTATACAGTGAATTACAATGGCTTTATGCAGAATACGACGCTTATGCGCGCAATGAGCGAGCGCACAAAGGAGGGGCCGATGCATAATCTCGCGCTTTTTAGGGAAACTCTTGCATATGGCTCGTTTGGAACATCGGAGGGGCGCGAACAGCTTGGGCAACTTTCAATGGGCGCATTTGATACCTCAAAGGGTGTTTCAGATATACAGAAGGCATTCCTCATTCTTGCTGATGAAGAGCTTCAAAAACAGGCGGCAGAACTCCCGCTTGATGCGCGGTATCAGCTTTTTGCAGGAAGTTTCCTTGCGCGTGTGGGACAGCTTGATAAAGCAATCGAATACCTTGAGAAAGCACATGCACTTTCACCAAAGAAGCAGACAATTTTATTTGATCTGGGAAGCGCATATTACAACAAGAAAGACATGGTGAAGGCTGAAGCGACATTCAAGAAAGCGTACGAGCTTGCTCCAGAATACGGAGAAGCAAAAAAACTATATATTCAGATATTGGAAGCGAACGGTAAAAATGCCGAAGCCAAAAAGATTTCAAATCAGTAGAAGACCTCGACGCATTCATCGAAGATTGGATGTCTTATGGTGATTAGGAAGGGCGGTCCTTAGTAAAAAGTTATCCACAGATGAATGAGTAAAAATTATGGGTTTTTATAGGGACTTGGTAGAATTAAGTGAATTATATGAATATGGATGAGAACACAAAAATGAAGATTAAGAAGACGTGGACAGTGTTATGGAAGGGGGTTGTGGTTCTTGTTGCTATCTTTGTTACAGTGACTCTGTTGCGTGTTTTGTATGTCTCAAAGAATACGCCAGCGCAGGTCACAAAAATACATGCGACGAAGCTCACGATGGATGATGTGATGGGGGTGAATCTACCGACTGATCCGGGTGCGGAAGCTGACAAAACCGTGGCAGGTATTGATGCGAATAAAAATGGTATTCGCGATGATGTGGAACTTGCTATTTTTAAAGAATATCCGGACTCTACAAAGACGAGAGCGGTACTTTTGCAGTATGCGCTGGTGCTTCAGATGGAGATGACTTTGCCGATTTTGAATAGGGAAACAGCCACAGCTGTTGTGGAGGATAATGAAAGTAGGGCAGATATATGCTTATGGAGCCTCAGTTCTCGTGCAGATATGGATAAATTTATGAGGGAAACTGAAAAAAATGAAAACTTTGTTAAAGACCGTCAACTCAACACGGAAGAAAGAAAAAACTACCTGCATAATTTTTATAAATATGTGGGTAGCTATAGTGCATCAAATGATGGCTGTGACATAGATGTTTCTGAATTGCGAAACTAAAAATGAAATTTAGTAAACAAAAACAACATACAAAATATGCAACTTATTTTTTAAGTGTGTTTACTTTTCTGACCCCGAATCTGTCATACGCAGAATTTTTTCCTGGGCAGTGTTCACCTGTAGGCTACACGGTTGCTACAATAAATGGGGTGCTTACAGACGAAGAAGATGCAAAAGGGAATATGAGAGCGCTAAGGAAGACTTTTGGTCCGACACATAACAATCAAGAAATCGACTACCAGTACCTCCTCAACCCAATCCACTCTGGTGGTTTTGGTGATCTCGCCAATGTGCTCGTCCAAAAGGCCTTTGAAACTGAGACCGTCGCAGACTATGACCTAGTCGAAATGCTCAATGACGCTAGTCAGAAAGTTAAAACTCAAAAACTCCTCCTCGTTGCCCATTCCCAGGGCAATTTTTATGCAAATAGTTTTTATGACGTTGTAACTACATATGATGGTGGCGTGCCTCCCCAATCAATCGGTGTATACGGCGTTGCAAACCCCGCAAGCCGTGTTGCTGGCGACGGAAAATGGCTCACTTCTGATACAGACAAAGTAATTGCCTGGGTCGTTGGGAATGTTCCGTTTAGAAAAATAAAGACTCCAAATACGCATATTCCCCTACAGTCCGGCGATGATTTTTCTGGCCACGGCTTCAGCGAAATATATTTGAAATATCGTTCTAAGGAAATCGTTGAAGACATACAGGCCTCGCTCGGCGGACTTTCAAAAAATACAACACAAAATGAAGGTGTACCATGCATCTCGCCTCCAAAAATTACTCTTGCGCATAAACAACAAAGGATAATCTACGCAGTTACTGACCCTATTTTAAATCCCGTTGGCGCTGGTACCTTGTGGACACTTGGCAAAGGAGTAAAGGGAACTGTTTTAGCGTACAACACAACAGAAGCTTTTGCAAAATGGGCAAGCCACATGGAAGCAATTGCCATTGTCTGGACATACAGCACCTCTGTCGCCGTCGCTGTCTGGACATACGATACAACGGTGGCGGTAGGAAAGGCCGTTGGCAGTGTAGTAGTTGCTGTTTCTTCCGCTGTGTATAACGCTATTGCATCGGGATTGTCTAGTAGTGGGTCGGTTGCAAGTAGCAATAGTGCATCAGTGATTTTGGCGACGCAATCATCACAACCGCAAACACAGAGTCAAGCTCCCGTTAAAAATCAAGTGGTTACTACTCCAAATGCTGTGGCTCAACCGCAAACACCATCAGTGATTGCACCGCAAAAACCGCAAGCAGTTTTTTTGTTTGAGCCAAAGATGAATGTCGAGACAGACATGCCAAAGCTTGTGTTCGTGGGTTTGTTTGAGTCTGTTGAAAGCGGTGGCTCGCCGACACCAATAGTAAAGCAAGTGCTTGGCTCTGTATCTGGCACAAACGAGGT